>VOFE01000535.1_pt1 | contig 88001 bp, 169 predicted proteins | sample 5384071 | NCBI WGS metagenome assembly VOFE01 (sample SAMN12384724, study PRJNA508395) | human gut metagenome | isolation source: healthy gut D | host: Homo sapiens
CGTGTTTTTGCTTTCCCGAATATCTGTATTCTGCATCCGCAGGGAAAGCGAGGCAATATGATGTGGCGTTTCCGTAGACGGCCAAAGCATTGTACTGAACGAGCATCAGAGCACTGTAAATCCTAACATGCCTGTGCGCGATCTCCTTTCCATTGCCAGGGAATACGAAAAGTCATCCCAATCAGAAGCCGCTACAAAACCCACTACTTAAGATACCCATGCCAAGGTTTCTGGTATTCTATAACGGAACCAGAAATCAACCGTTGGAACAAGTATTGCGACTTTCAGATGCCTTTATGGAAACAGCACGAAAAACCAAAATGATGAAACCAATTAAAAAAAGCTGTGCGTAAATGTATAAAAAACGGTATTCTGGCAGACTATCTTTCAAGAAAAGCAGTGAGGTGATCAATATGATGACGGCTGAATACGATTACGAAACAGATATAGCGGTACAGAAGGAAAAAGCAGCCGAAAACTTTCAGCTGCCCATAGAAGAAGTATGTAAGAAAATGGAACTTCCTTACGAAGAATATCTCACACTAAAAACCACAAATCTTAACCCTTGTCTTTCTCCTCTCTTGCGTGGCCAAGAGGGGAGCGTGGGGGGACGTGCGGCCTCAAACTTGGGCCCGTCCCCTCACATCCTTATTTTCCAACATTTTCTAAAAACGTTTACTCCACAATCACCCCATCTTCATCCCACAGATCATGCCAGTCATTCGCACCCGGCCACAGGAACACCTGTCCTTTGATCAGACGGTTATTGCGATCCAGACCTTTGATGATTTCCATCTCTTCCTCTGTCAGCGGATCCTCCGTCGTACACTGAAGATTTTTGGTGTAGTTTTTCTCCTTGAGAGAGAAGGGGATCGGAGTCTGCCTCTCTGCACCGCCCATTTCAGGCACACAACTGCCGGATGGATTCCATGCGCCTCTGCAATGGCTTTGAGCTCCGGAAGCTCGATGTCTGCCACATCCTCCGGGTCTTGTCGCGCTCCGGACGTTCCGGGGAACCGATCGGACAGAAGCCGACTACCTCGATCTTGTGCGCGGCAGTAATCAAAAAAGAGCTCCTGCTGCTGGAAGCAGGGATGCAGTTCCATTTCGATCGCTGCCGGCTGGATTCTGCAAAGAGGCAGAACTGCCTCAAGCTTCGGAATGGTCATATTTGACATACCGATATGCTTTACCAGTCCCATGTCCACCAGACGTTCCATCTGTCTCCAGGTTCTCATGAAACGCTCCGCGGTAAATGGCTTTGAATCGGGATTGCGGGAATCCACGTCACAGCCCGGTGCATGATAGTTGGGGAAGGGCCAGTGAACATAGTACATATCCAGATAATCAAGCTGCAGATCCTTCAGTGTCTTTGCGCAGGCGGAAGCACATCTCCGTCTCCGTGCATGTCATTCCACACCTTGGAAGCAATAAAAAGCTCTTCTCTTTTTACAACGCCCTCCTGGAACGCCTCCTGAAATACCTTGCCGATCTGATCCTCGTTTCCATAGCAGGCCGCGCAGTCAAAGGAACGGTAGCCCACGCGGATCGCTCCTGCCACGGAAGCGGACACCGCATCGGGTCAGCGTGGTCACTGCCGAGAGGTTCCCATACCTACTGCCGGCATTTTGCCCCTGTGTAGAGTGTTCTCTGGGGAACTGTTGCTGGGTCAATCAATGTCATATTGATATCCTCCTTAAATTTTTATCAATTCTGAAATTTTTTTATCTGTATCTGAGGAAGCAAAGCCTCCATATCTTCTTTCACAAAATCCCGTCTCCATACGCATGGCATTGGCTGCCGAAACCGCGCTGGCCAGACGAACGGTGTCCTCAGGGAAAGCCCGCGTGCCATTCCCACCGCAAAACCGGCAATCATGGAATCCCCGCAGCCCACAGTGTTCACAGCATCGATCCGCGGCACCTTCACTTCAAAAACTCCTTCTTTTCCTATCACCAGAGAACCGTCTCCAAGAGAGATCACCACATTTTCAATGCCATCCAGTGAAGCTCCCTTTGCCGCCTGAATCAGGCTCTCTCTGGTATCCATGGATCTTCCGGTGAGCGCGCGGATTTCGTCAATATTGGGCTTGATCAGCGTGGGCGCTTCCGAAATGCACTCTTCCAGAAGAGTTCCGCTGGTATCCAGGAGCACCGGCTTTCCCGCTTCCCTCGCCGCACGTATCATACAGCGGTACAACGAGAGCCCGCCCCTTTTGGTGTACTGCCGGAAATCGTCACCACCTCGCATTCCGGCAGAAGGGAGACAAACTTTTCCAAAAGTGCTGCGCAGTCCTGTTCCGTCACCGCGTAAAGCCCGGCTCCAGAAATTCTGTCTGCTCTTTTTGCAGCTTCATCCCAGATGTTAATGCAGGTACGGCTTTCGCCTGCACACCACCACAAAGTCGCTTTTGACGCCCAGCTCCTCAGGGCACGCTCGAAATAAATCTTCCCGCGTGTCCGCCCAGAAATCCTGTAGCTGTGATATCCGTTCCCAAAAGCGAAGCCACCCTGGACACGTTGATCCCTTTCCGCCCGCATTGGCGGCACAGGACTTCACACGATTCACATTTCCTGTGCCAAAGCGCTCCCACATATCGTTTGTCGATAGCCGCATTGGCTGTCACTGTCAGTATCATTTCAAAACGCTCCTCACTCTTCATTCATCAGCAGGATCTTTCCTTTTACAAGGCCCGGCGTCTTGAACAGCTGGAAGGCCTCCTGTGCCTGGCTCATCGGGATTTTCTATAGATGAAGCCCGGGTCAAACTTCAGCTGGCCGGTTGCAAAATAATGTGCGGTCAGTTCCCATTCCTTTCCGGAACGGCGAGCTGTAGGACATCCAGGAACCGGTAAGCTTGAACTCCTTACGGTTCATGTTCTCCCACTCCTTCGGTGTAAAGCTCAGATCCACATGGGGGTTCCGATAAAGCATACATGCGCCTTATTTCCCCGCCAGCTCAAATGCCATGTGCATGGTAGGAACCTGTCCGGCTGTCTCGTAAACATAGCCGTAACCTTTGCCGCCGGTAAGCGCCAGCGCTTCTTCCATATAATTTTCTTTTGTGGTATTGATAACGGCGTCTGCGCCAAGGCGCTTTGCCAAATCAGGCGTTCCTCGCTGATGTCAAATACGACCACTTTTCTGGAGCCGAAGATCTTTGTCCACTGCATGGTGAACATACCAACTGTACCGCCGCCAAGGATCGCCACATACTCACCGCCGTGGTAATCGTTCTGCAAAGTCCGGGCAAAGCGACTGGGGAAGGCTCAAACATGGCTCCCTGCCCGTAGGAAAGGGAAGGATCAAAGGGAACGGCATTCTGTTCCGGAAGCACCACATAATCCGCATTGCTTCCCTGCTCTCTGGAACCGATGAAGCTGTAATGCTTGCAGAGAGAGAAATTACCCTTCTGGCAGTCGTCACATTTCATACAGGGAAGAAGTGGTGCACCGGATACACGGTCTCCGACCTTCACCTTGGTAACGCCCTCTCCCACTTCCACCACATCGCCGGAAAATTCATGTCCAAGCACGATGGGATAAAAATGTACGCCATTGTGGAGAACTCGCGGAATATCAGAGCCGCAGATCCCGGAGGCTTTTACCTTTACTTTCACATAGCCCGGCCGAACCTTTGGTTCCTCCACCTCCTGATAACGAACGTCTTCATTTGCAACTACAACTGCTGCTTTCATAATATCTCTTCCTCCTTATGGGAAAGCCAGTGCTTATCCCTCTTTTTCATCATATCTTTCAGAGATTCATAAAGTCTTCTGTACTGATGGTAGGCCTTGTCGTAAGCCGCCTGATTCTCCGGATCCGGCGCATGCCGCCTGGTCTCTCTCACGGTCAAGGGACACCGCCTCCTCATAGCTTTCATAAAATCCAACGCCCACACCGGCCAAGATTGCTGCTCCCAAGGTGGTTGCCGTATCGGACGAGGGCACCACTACCGGTTTTCCGGTAATGTCGGACTTTATCTGTGTCCACAAAGAGAATTCGCAGAGCCTCCCATGGCGCGAAGCACCTTTGCCTCTGCTCCCGCCTCCTCTGCCGTCTCAGATTGTGCCGCAGAGAGAACGCCACACCCTCCATCAGGGCGCGTACCATGTGCCCCTTGGTCTTGGAAAAATCAAGTCCGTAGAACACACCTTTTGCATCCGGATTCCAGACAGGGAACGCTCGCCTGCCATATACGGCAGAAACACAACGCCGTCGCTGGCCGGAGGCACCTTCTCTGCGATATCGTTCAGCTGCATGAGCGAGGATCGCCCCTCCCGGGAAGCAATCTCCCGCTCATAGTCGGCAAATTCCCGCTCAAACCAGCGCATCGTACCTCCGCCGCCGGTGGTTCCTCCCTGTAAAAGCCACTGCCCCGGCACTACGTGAAATCCCAGGATCAGCCTTGGGTCTGCCTTGTAGGTATCCATACAGATACTCATGCCGCCGGCCTGTCCGCCCTGCTCCTGGGTTTCTCCCGGATGGATTACTCCTGCGCCCAAAGTTCCGCAGGCCGCATCCAATCCGCCCGCAACGACCGGAGTTCCAGCCGCCAGACCGCTCTCCTTTGCCGCCTGCTCCGTCACCGTTCCCACAACCGTATCGCAGGAAACGATCTCCGGCAAAAATCCTCTCGGAATCCCAAGGGCCTCGCACATCTCTTCATCCCACACGCCGTTTCTCATATCAAAACAGTGCAGGCCGTACCCTGAGAAACTTCCTGTGTGACGGCGCCGGTCAGCTTATAGGCAATGTAGCTGTTGGACTGCAGGATCTTATCAATTTTTCATAAACCTCCGGCAGATTCTCTTTGTACCAGAGAATTTTGGCAGTTGTGTAGGAAGGCTGCAGCGAATTTCCCGAAACCTCGAAAATGCGCTCTGCGCCCAGTTTTCATTCAGCCGGTCGCAGATATCCTGGGCTCTGGTGTCCATCCAGATGGGTGTGTTGGTAAGCACACGCCCTCCTTGTCAATGGCAATGGCAGACCAGCTCTGCCCGTCAATGCCGATTCCCGCAATCTCCTCCGGGCGGATACCGCTGTTTCTTAACACCTGTCTGGCAGCGCCGCACACAGCATTCCACCATTCCTCCGGATCCTGCTCTGCCCATCCGGGCTTCGGATAATACACCGGGTAATCTCCGGATGCAGCGGCCTTTACCTGCCCGTCTCCCGCAAACAGAGCTACCTTGCAGGCGCTGGTCCGTTTCGATATCGATTCTAATAAATATTGTTTTTCATATGCTTCTCCTCCCTGCCTTACTCAGCAAGGTTTTTGATGGATTTTCGGGGATGATCTCGGTCTGGAGCTTTTCTGTCACAGGCTCCCCGCCTTCTTTTTGGAGCCGGCTCAAAATAATACGCGCCACCTCCCGGGCAATGCCCTCCGTGGGCTGGGACACAATGGTGAGCTTTGGACTGCAGGCCTCGCAAAGGAAAGATTGTCAAATCCGATCACCGACAGCTCCTGGGGAATGGAAATCCCCATTTCGTTGCTTCCGATCACCGCCCCCATAGTCATTTCATAGTTGGTGACAAACACAGCCGTCATGTGCGGATTTCGTCTGTGAAGCGCTGTCAGCCCCTCCACACCGCCCTGAATGGTATAATCGCCGTGATAGATCAGAGATTCCCGTACCGGTATTCCGCGCCTTTTTGTGTGCCTGGAAGTAACCGTCCAGGCGCTCCCTGGCCGTAAATACATCCCTGGGCGCTTTCGATGATCCCGATGTTTTTGTGACCGTTTTCCATAAGGAGCTCCACTGCCTCCTGTGCTGCCCGGTGATTGTCCACCAATACGCAGTCACAGGCAAGTCCCCTGGATGCTCCGGTCTATGAGCACGATCGGTTTCCTGTCTGTCAAAGGCCTCCAGATGTTTCCCCTGGGTATCCACCGGCATGCTGATGATACCGTCCACACGCTTCCGCATGCGAAAATCTACGCCTTCCTTTTCCAGCTCCTTATCCGTCCGGCGGTCGCACGATCATTGGCATAGCCGTGATTGCGGAGCATCCTCCATACCCGTGATGATCTCGGTACAGAAAATATTGTTCGCTCCGGGATCACAACGCCTATGGTCTTGGTGGCGTTGGTCTTTGATCCCCCGCCACCTCATTCACCTCATAATGAAGCTCCTCAATGGCTGCCTCGATCTTCACTCTGTTTTTTTCCCGCACATTCCCCCCGTTAAAATAAGAAGAAATGGTGGCAAAGCCCCAGGCCTGTCAGCTTTGCAATGTCTTTCATAGTCGCCGCCATAGAAGCACTCCTCTCCGTCCATGCGGATTTTTATTTTGCTTTGCCGTCGCATCCACAGACTTTCATACGGTTCATCACCAGCTCTTTGACCGCTGCGATCCCGGCTTTGCCGTAAGCCTTTGGATCAATGGTGCCGGGATTTTCCGCAAAGGTCTCCTGCACTGCCCTGGAATAAGCCGCGCGAAGCTCCGTCGCAAAATTCACCTTGCAGATGCCGCGTTTCACACAGTCGCGCACATCCTCGTCGGTAAGACCGGGCGCCGTGAAGCACAAGCGGAATCTCCACAACTGCACGGATCTCGCTCAGGCGTTCTTTGTCAAGCACCGGCGTTCCCACATAAAAGCCGTGTGCGGTTCCGATGGCAACTGCAGAGAGGTCACACCGGTGCGCTCTACAAATTCTTTTTGCCTGCTGCGGGTGTATTGGTATCTGCCTCAGCCTCAAGGTCATCCTCCTTGCCGCCCACTTTGCCAAGCTCCGCCTCGCAGGGGATGCCAAGCGCTGCCGCCGCATCCGCCACTTTTTTGCTCACAGCGATATTTCCTTCAAATTCCTCATGGAACCGTCGATCATCACAGAAGTGTAGCCTTCCTTCATAGCCTGCATAGCAAGCGCAAAGCTGCTGCCATGATCCAGGTGCAGGCACACCGGCACGGTTGCTTTTTGCCGCCCTGCCGCCGCCACAATAGCTGCATAGGTCTCCAGTGTTCCGTATTTTACTGTGGACGGTGTGGTCTGAATCATCACCGGCGCGCGAATGCTCCTCCGCAGCCTGAATGATCGCTTTCACCATTTCCATATTTTCCGCATTGAACGCTCCTACTGCATATCCGCCTCTCTGCGCAGCCAAAAGCATTTCCTTTGATGTAACCAATGGCATATCTTGCTCCTCCTTCATCCTCTCGAAACCGAAACGTTTCTGTTTGCCCTTATCATATATTACCGAAACGTTTCTGTCAACCAGAAAATATTTATCTTTTTCATAAAAATTTTCCTTGTTTTTCGTTCAAAAACACGGTATGGTGTAAAGAGGAAAAACTGTCTGACCGGCAGTATACAGAAACGGAGAACTTGGATTATGTTAAAAGGAATCCTGCAATTTTATCCCCAGGGTTATTAAAAGTATTATGCGAAATGGGTGCACAGTGACCGTCTTGTGATCGCTGACGGAAATTTCCCCGTGGAGTCCATGGGCAAAAACGCAATCACCATCCGCTGCGACGGACACGGCGTTCCGGAGCTTCTGGATGCCATTCTTCAGGTATTCCGCTGGACACCTATGTGGAGCATCCGGTAAACCTCATGGAGGTTATGGCCGGTGACAATGTAGAAACCCCCATCTGGGACACCTACAAAGAAATCATTGCCAAACACGATGAGCGCGGTGCCGCTGCCGTCGGCAACATCGAACGTTTTGCATTCTATGACGAAGCAAAAACCGCATACTGCATCATCTCCACCGGAGAAAAAGCGCTTTTACGCAAATATCATGCTTCAGAAGGGTGTCGTTGTTGACAACTGAATCCCTCAGATTTTGCGTTTTTTAAACCCCGCAGACAGCTTCTGCGGGGTTTTCAAAATTACAGGAAGGACGCTCTCATATGCTATAATAAAGACACTAAAAACACGGGCTGCGCCAGCGAAAGGAGGAATCCCTATGAAAAGAAAGTAAACCGTCTGCATTTTTTCCTTCCGCTGCTGGGGTTCATTTTCTGTCTGCTCCTTCCCGTATGTACGCAGGCAGGCAGCGCTGAAGAATATCTTCTTCCCGACGGCAATTTCCGTTATTACGAAGACAGCGAGATCGCAGATATGTCTCTGCAGGTGGTCTGCTATGCCAAAAACGAAATCTACGCGCGGCACGGACGCACCTTTGTATCCCAGGAACTTCAGGGATATTTCAACCAGCAGGCCTGGTACGACGGCTTTGTAAGTCCCCAGGACTTTTCGGACTCCACCCTGAACAAATACGAGACGGCCAATATCCAGCTTCTCTCCAACCGGGAAAAAGCACTGCGCTCCGGCGGTTATGCGCTGGACGCTACGGGCTACAGCTATACTCCGGTCTATGAATATCTGGATCAGCTGTACGGAAGAGGCAGCTCTTTCTATTTTTTCCCGGACAGCGACTCCTCCGCTATCTCACCAGCGATGACACTCAGCACCTGACTCTGCAGGAAATCTGCTACGCCAAGAACGAAATTTATGCACGCCGGGGACGTCTGTTTGATTCCGGAGCTCCAGGATTATTTCAACACACAGCTGTGGTATTCGGGCACGATCGCTCCAGAAAACTTCCAGGACAGCGTATTCAATTCCTATGGAGGCCACCAACGTACAGTATCTCACCAAACTTGAAAATTCTTTTGAGCGATGGCAAGGGATATGTCCTTGACGCTGACGGATATGACATCCATTCAGCCGGAACTAATTCCTGGGACGATTCCTGGATCTGGAATGTGGATTATATTTTCCCGGACAGCGATTCCCGCTATCTCTCAAAGAAGAGCTCTCGAATTTGTCTCCCCAGGTTCTGTGTTATGCCAAAAATGAAATTTACGCCCGCAGAGGACGCAAATTCAATTCTCAGGAGCTTCAGAACTACTTCAGCTCCAAATCCTGGTACAACGGACAGACAGACGAAGCAAGCTTTTCCACTGACATTTTTAATCAGTACGAAGCCAATAATGTTCAGCTGCTCAAGGACTTTGAGTATGCCCGTGTTCCCGGCGGCTACCAGCTTTACTGAGCCGCTGCTCAGAATTACAGACAGGAGTTTTACCAATGCACCCAAAACTGATCACCATTGACCTGGATGGCACTCTTTTAAAGGGCGACTGCACCATCTCCGCACGCAGCCGCCAGGCCATTCTTTCCTGCATGGACGCCGGCTATCTGGTCGTTCCCTGCACCGGACGCAGCTACGAAAACAGCCGCTTTGTCCTTCAGGATTTTTCCGCCTTTTCCCTTCTACATCAACGGAAACGGAACCACTGTCACAGACGGCCAAAGCGGCGGCTCCTTTACGCAAACACCCTGCCCCTGGAAATCAGGCGCGCCATTTATTCCCTCTGCTGCGAATACCAGACCTTTGTGGAACTCTATCACGGCAGCACAGCCTACGACAGCGCCATTGGCCGCGAAAACATGAGACGCAGCCAATGTGATCCCGCTTACCAGGTGCAGCTTATGCACACCAATACTCATCTGGAAAGCCTGGATGATTTCGTACTGAAAGAAGAGCATCTCGTCAACAAATTTCACATTGTATGCGTCGATCCGGACGAGCGAATGCTGCTCAAGGAGCGCATCTCACAGCTTCCCGGCATCTGCCCCATTTCTACCACGCCTTTTTAATATTGAGGTATGCAGCACCGGCTGGAGTAAGCGCGAAGGATTAGCGTGGCTATGTGATCATCTGAATATTTCCGGGATCAAGTGCTGGCCTTTGGAGACAGTGAAAACGATTTGGAAATGCTCACCTGGCGGAACAGGTGTTGCCATGGGCAACGCCGCTTTTGTGTCAAAAGAAATTGCAGATATGACCGCCGCTTCCAATGAAGAAGACAGGGGTAGCTCAGATTCTGGAAAAACTTGTTCAAAAAAATAAGGCTCCGACGGTACCCTTACAGCTGTTTCCCCGGCAGAGAAGCCTTGCTTCACACACAAAGCTTCTCTGCCGAAAACATACTGCAAATCCGCCGGAGCTGTTTTTTCTACAACTCTAACAATTCTATGCCGCTTCGTCTATTTCGGCTTCATCATAAACCTCTTCCGCACCGTCCTCTGCGGTAGTTTCTTCCCCCATACAGAGCGCTCACGATCATGGCATCCACATACTGTACCAGTTCCTCCGGCATACCTGCATCCATGAGGTTTCTGCAGGAGCGGACTCCAATCCAAGCCTTCCGCGAAAGCAGCGCCGTCCTCTTCCACATTCAAATCGTATACAGGCTCCAGCTCTCCCAGCTCCGGAACCTCTGCATTTTCACCATATACCGCGGTCAGAGTCAGACTTCCCAGAGATACTTCATTCTGAAGCAGGCTAAGCTCCATGATCATATCCTTATCTGCCGTGCTGCTCTTGATATTGAGCGCCAGCTGATATGCTCCCAAAGCCGTATACGTTTCCTGATCGCTCATAGCAGAATCCAGGCTCAAGGTATAGGATCCGACGAAATCCGTGTCGCTTTCCACATAATCTGCTACTGCGATATTCAGCATCGGCTCCCCGTCAAATGTCAGACGGTAATTTCCATCCAGACTTCCGTCTGCAGCCACTGCGCCGCTTCCTGACAGCAGGAATTCCTGCTCTCCGTCAGAAAATTCCACGCTCAGCGCTGTTTTGTCCTCCTGTTGTACACTGTACCAGGAAAACAGCTCTATGGTTGTGGTATCGTCTGACATTCCAAACTGTCTTCCTGCCACATTACCTTCCGCATCCAGCCACAGTCGGGAGAAGAAGTAAACTTCTGCGCCTGCATCCTCTGCTGCGTCCTCCGCCAGAGAGGCCAGTCCGTTGTCAATCGCAGTCTGGAACTGCGCATAAATGTCGGTACCTGGCTAAGCTCGCCAAACTTTTCTACAATTGCTTTCAGCTGCTCATCTTCCGGGCCGTGTTAAGAATTTCTTCTGCTGTGCTGTAGAAATTTGCCTCGTATATACGACCTTCATAAAGCGTACAGCTTTCGCTCCTCCCTCAATCACCAGCTCCTGCTCGCTCGCTTCTGTTCCGTCCTCTATTCCAGCAAGAATAATATCTTTATAGCGATTGATGAGCTCTGTCATGGTCGCTGCGTCCGGCAAAAATGCGCTCATCAGACATGGCGGTTAAAAATTCCTGTGCCTCCTGCGGAGACATTTCCTGTGTGGTTCCATCTGCCGTAGTTACATTCCCAGTTACCTCCATGGGAACTTTGATGCTTCCATCAAAAGTTCCGGCACCTTCATATAAATTTCCGCATCGGAAATACTCACCTGTTCTAAAAGCTGCAGCACCTGGCTGCCATTTAACTGCAGGTTTATATCAATTCCTTCGCTGTTCTCATTCACTGCCGAATTCATAGAAAGAGCAATATTGTTCAGCCAGGAAAAATCCATTGCTGTCAAAAGATTCAGAAGATACTTGGTGGTGTCTTCCAACTTCAGATCCACAAGCACGTTGCATGCTGCCGGACGGAAGATCGGAAGATTTTCTTCCGGAACGTTGTGCATGCAAACCGGAATTCTCAGCATAGAGCACATTGTGATAAGATCTGCACCGATGTGTCCGTAGGAGATCGCACCGTGGTTTGCACCCCAGTTGTTCATTACGTCATAAGCTGACTTAAATGCGCCTTCTTTGCCATCGCATCTTGGAGCGAACCATGTACATGGCCATGTGTAATCTGTACGTTTCCACAGCTTGTCAGATACTTCCTCCGGAAGATCTACTGTCCATCCTTCAGCAATCTGCAGAACCGGTCCAAGTCCTTTTACAAGGTTCAGACGGATCATAGTTGCAGGCATCTGAGCACGGCACGTGTTTCATAACGGCTGGAGTATCCGCCTCCACGGAAGTATCCGTTGTCAGCTGCATTCCACTCTGTAGCATCCATGATTGCTTTCTGGTCTTCTTCTGTAACGTCCCACCACTGTTTCATAACAGCATTGCCATTTTCGTCTTTAGCACCGCCGTTAGCATCAAGGCAGCATGCGCCGGAGTTGATCAGATGGATGATACCGCCGTTGTCTTTTGCAACGCCCTCCAGGTCGTATCCGGTAGCTTTCTTAACAGCCTCCGGGCTCCAGTAGGTACGAACGTCAGCGAAAATCTGTGCTCTGTTTGTAAGAAGCTTCATGAACAGCATTCCAAGTCCGTTAAGTACATCGTTCTCTGTAGCCAGGATGTATGGCTCTCTTGCTCCGTTCCAGTCAAAGGAAGTGTTAAGAACAGCTTCTGCAAAGTCACCGTTGGGATAGAAGTCTGTCCACTGTCTCTGGCCCTGGAATCCAGCTGCAAGAGCATTGTGTCCGATTGCTTCCTCGGAGAATTTCGGAGCAAGATTATCACAGCCGTTCATCAGCTCTTTGATGATAACTGCCATCTTAACAACAAACTCGAACTGCTCCTCTTTCTTCTCTGCTGAGAACTGAAGCTCTTCCGGATTCTTGTCCCAGCCGATCTTACAGGTCTCTTTTGCCCATTTGAGAGCTTTCTCAAACTCTGCGTGATCGTAGATACCCTCTGTCATACGACGGATGATCTCTACCTCATCAACAGACTCTACTCTCATTCCGAGATAAGATTCGATGAAATCAGAGTCGATAATGGAACCGCCGATACCCATACAGAACCGATCTGCAGATAGGATTTACCTCTCATGGATGCTGCTGCAACTGCTGCGCGGCCGAATCTTAACAGTTTCTCTTTAACGTCTTCCGGAATGGATGTGTCGTCTGCTTCCTGAACCTCATGTCCATAGATACCGAATGCTGGAAGTCCCTTCTGTGCATGTGTAGCAAGTACAGAAGCAAGATAAACTGCTCCCGGTCTTTCTGTTGCATTAAAGCCCCAGACCGCCTTGATAGTCTGTGGATCCATATCCATAGTCTCAGAACCGTAGCACCAGCATGGTGTAACTGTAAGAGTGATATCTACGCCTTCTTTACGGAATTTATCTGCACATGCAGCGCTCTCTCCTACACGTCCGATCGTTGTGTCAGCGATTACAACTTTAACCGGTTCACCGTTGGAATATCTTAGATTCTCTTCAAATAATTTAGCAGCTGATTTCGCCATGTTCATTGTCTGATCTTCCAGAGATCCTCTTACATCCAGAGCACCGCGACGTCCGTCGATGGTGGGGCGAATACCGATAACCGGATAGCTGCCAACTAATCTGCTCTTTGCCATAATTATAATACCTCCGTTTTGTTTTTTTGATCCCTCTTGGTCAAGAGGAATTCTCCGCGCAGAACTGCGCTCTCTGTTTCTACGACTATTATATAATTGCATTCAGAAAATTACTTGTGTTATAATAGCAAAAAACAGTACAATATTCACTTTTTAAAGGATTTCCTAAAATTTCCATAAACAACAGAAAGGACTGAGGCTTTTTGCACGCAGTCACCGTCTTTGGACCATAATGAAGACCGTCCAAGAGGCACTTACGAGTTTCCATTTGAGTTTCATCATGTCGAAAGCAGCCATCCCAGCTATGTCATGTCCTATCACTGGCATGTAGAATATGAAATCATACGCATCCTGAGCGGCACACTGACCGTCACTTTAGACGAAAAAAGCTTTACTGCCATGCCGGGAGATGTCATTTTTGTCCACAGTGGAATCCTTCACTCCGGAATCCCCAGTGATTGTGTCTATCAGTGTATTGTATTTGACATCAATGCGTTTCTGAAGCACAATTCCCTGTGCGCAGGCTATATGCAGAAGATCATACACCAGGACGTGATGGTATATCATCATTTTACTCCCCCAGTATGCGGAACCCTGCAAAGGTTCTCTACAGTATTTTCGATGCCATGCAGCAAAAGAAAGAAGGTTATGAGCTGACTGTATTTGGACAATTTTACCACTTTTTTGGATTGGTTTTCAGTAATCATTACTACCTGGATGGAGTGAAACAGGCGCAGAGATTACAAGCGAATCCTTCAGCTGAAGCAAGTTCTGGAATTCATTGAACACAACTATGCCCAGCCCCTGACACTGAAAGAGCTTTCTGCTTCTGTATCCATGTCTCCTAAATACTTTTGCCGTTTTTTTCCGAAATGACCCACCAGACCCCCCATGGATTATCTGAATCACCAGAGGATCGAACAGGCCTGCTACCAGCTTTCCACCACCTCCGATTCCATCACGGAAATTGCGTATCGCAACGGTTTCAATGACCTGAGCTATTTTATCCGCACCTTCAAAAAATATAAAGGGATCACGCCCGGGAAGTATAAACGCACTTAACAACATTCCTGGCAAAAACACGGGCGATGCCGGGATTGACTCTCGGCATCGCCCCAAAAAGCTTAGCTTTCTTACACATCAAGATATTCTGCAATCAGAGATTCCTGATACTCTGTGAGAGGAGTCTCTTTATATGCATCCAGCCGTTTCTGCACAGCTTCCTTCGCTTTTTCCACTGCCGGCCTGGAGCCTTCCCGGCTCCATACTGCATAGTTGTTCTTTTCAGAAGTTCCGGAATATACAGCATATCATACATATGATCCAGAGTATGTTCTTCCGTCAGAAATTCTCCTCCATGCTCCACTTCCATAATCGTATCTACGGCAAGGGTTTCTTCAGTTACCTCCACTCCGTTTTTCATATACATACACATTTTTGTCATCTCTTCATCCATCAAAAATTTATCATAGCTGATGACATTATAAGAGTCCAGAATTCCTCCTCCATGAAGGATAAAATCAATCCCTGCAAGTATGGACGGAAGCATTACCATAGTAGATTCAATCCCTGCCTGCATATCCGTACATTTGGAATCCGCAAGAGCTCCGCCCGCACGACAGGGGAATTCCATATTTATCGCCCAGTCCTCTTACGTAAATTGCAGTCAATCCTGCTTCCGGCGAACCAATCGCCGGAGTTACATAGTGCAGATCCGTGGATCCAGCTGCATTTCAAAAATAACCGGCACTCCCGGATGCACCAACTCCGCCAGCACGATACCGGCAAGAACCTCTGCACTTGACATCGCAATGGCTCCGGCAAGCGTCACAGGCCTCTGTTGCTCCCGGAAGAACTGCGCTGGCAAAAAACAACGGCTGATTTTCTTCTGCATAAGCGATGACAGCATCCAGCATTTCCTCATTATAAATCATAGGTGAACTCAGACTCACAAGACCCAGACATACATCCTCCCCGTCTTCTTGACTCCCATAAAAATCCCGTGTAAGCCGAATGGACATTTTACACAGCTCGTAGCTGGCCGTCAGACCCAAGGTCGGTTTTGTGGAATATTTCAAAGTCACCGCATACTGATATGCCAGTTGCTTTTCAATGGGAACATCATTTGCCGTCGCAACCCATGGCGTCACCATATCTACTGTCGGCTGCTCTCGGTCAGTTTCATAAAATTAATCACATCCTGTTTTGTGGATGCCCAATATTTATCCCAAGCTTTACAAAAAATCCCCATTCATTGGCTGACAGAGACACGGCTTTTCACCGCCAATTTCAAAATCCCTCTCCCGCACCCGCCCGCGAAGGACAAATTTAGACGGACATTTTTCCAATGCACTGTTCAGCATTTCTTCACTAATATATACAATCTGGTCTTCCACACGCGCCCCGGCATCCTTAAATATTTTCAGAGCCTTCTCATTTGGCATATAAATTCCTTTTTCGTTCAAAAGCTTTACTGTTGCTGCATGAATCTGGTCAATATCTTTGGATCGTACAAATCATCTCTTAATCTCATCTTATAACCCCTGTCCTTTCGCAGATTTTTCATCTGTATTCTTTTCTTTTTCATTCTGGAAAACGGATTCGTTCATGATCACTTCCGAAAAGTTCACCGGTTGCTTCATCATAATTCGTATACGTAAACTCTGCCGTACATTTTTCTCCGGCGCTTTTCCTTTTACAAAAAACATGATAAATCCAATACATGCCGCCAATTCCAGAATAAATACCGGAAAACCAGTAATGGCTTTTACGGATTTTGCCCCGTCCAGACCGCCGCTCCAGAGGAAAAGAATTGCGATTGCAGCCATCAGGATCCCCCATAAAATCTTCATAAACATGGGCGCTTCCTCGGATTTGTAATTCTTTCCGGGCACAATGGACATTTTGGAAATCGTGGATGTCATGGAGTTTGCCAAGGTGACAAAGGAAATCACCTGCGTCAGTAAAAAGCGGTTTCATAATTACATCCAGCGGCAGATACGACATCGTAAAATTTGCATATAAGAAGATCCATGCTGCTCCATGACAGAAAGAAGATCTTCTCCCATCACATACTGTACATGAGCAGCAAAACCGCCGAACATTCCAAACCAGATCATGGCAAAAACAGACGGCAAAATCATGTTCACAACGACAAATTCCCGAACAGTTCTTCCTTTGCTCAGCGTAGCCATGAACATACCGGTCATAGGTGCAAAGGCAATCCAGTCCAGCCACCAGATATTATTCCACCACTGTGGCCACAAATCGCTTCCTGGCATAAAATCCTGTACGGTAAGCATCGGAATATAGTCTCGCACAAACTGTCCAAAGGCTTCACTGGTCAGATTAAACAGATAGCTTTTCGGTCCAAACAATATCACAAATGCCAAAAACAGGAAGAAAAGATAGGTATTCCCTTTTCCCAATACTGCAATTCCTTTTTAACCCTGACACGCTGGTCCCCCGTATAAACAACGGTAATGACGATGGCTATTGCTATCCAGGAAATCAGCCCTGTTTGAATATCGAACAAATACTCCAAACCACTTCCAATCTGAAGCAGACCATATCCCATAGATCCGGCCACACCGCCTACAATAGAAAAGAGGCAAATAATGTCAATAACTGTTTTGGATTTTGATCGAGCTTTTCCCCATCAGCGGATAAAACGCAGAACTTGCCGTATACTGTTTGTGCAGATTATAAATCGCATAAGTAACCACAATGCCAAATGCCGTATATAACGCATAGGGTGTAAATGCCCAGTGGAGCCATTCAAATTTCAATCCGTCAATGATAGACTGGTAGCTTTGCGCTTCTACTCCAAATGCCCTCGGCGGTCTTGCTGTGTACTCCAGCATCTCCGCAGTCGGCCACAAAATAAATCCCGTTGCCATACCCGCGGTCAAAGAGAGCGCAAAATATTCAAAAGTGCTTAATTCCTGTTTTGCCTTTGGACCGCCAAATCTTATTTTTCCAATCGGCAGAAACATGATCACCAGACAAAATCCTACAAAAAAAACAATGTGGAAAGACTGATAAACCACCCCATGTCTTTCATGATCAACATAACACCTTTGTTTACAATGGCATTGAACGTATCCGGTATCGCAATTCCCGCGATCAAAATGATCAAAAACAATACGACCGGAATTACAATAACGTTCCACCGGATTTTAAAATCTCTGGCATTGTGCTTTGTTTCATTTCCTGTCTGTCCCATAAGATCCCCCTCCCTTTTTTTCCTGAGATAGTTAAGCATCTGAAGATTTACACCGATGATGAAAAATGAATGCCAGCTGTGCTCGGATACCAAGCCTACCAACCCCCGCATCTCAATATCCCTGGTAAACACATACATCATGAAAAGAATCCCGGCTATCACTCCTGCAAGAGACCAGCCAAACGCAAGCTTCAAGTCCGCATAACCAAAGCCGCAAAGAACTGCCGCTGCAATCCCGGACAGCAGGCACCAGACAACAACATCAGCCGAACTTACCTCAAGGAAAGCATAATTTTACTTGCCGCTGCCAAAATCAAAAAAAGAGCAAACGCAGTTGGCAATATGAAAACAAGCCATTGCTTATCTCTTTTTCCCGGCAGACGAATCCTTTTTTTGAAATTTGTCATTTTTTCACCTCCGTGCAAAATTTCATGCTTTCATTTTATATATATGTAAATATTTTGTCAATATTTTTATATATATAAATATTTTTCATCAGTTTTTTCACAAAAAAATGCTTCCGTTTTGTCGGAAACATTCTTTGTTCATTTTGTTTTCTCTCTATATTTCTTTTTTACCCAATAGCTGATACAACGCTCCTCTGTATTATTGCTAATGCTGTGAAGTACTTGGGCATCTATATAGAAAGAATCGCCCTTTTCAAAAGATACTCTTCATCATTCATAGTCAAGGTCAATTTTCCCTCCAAAACCAGCCCGATTTCTTCATATTCATGTGTCCACTCTTTCTTATAATTACAATGAGGCTCTATCGTAATGATAAGGCCGCTTAAGCGTTCCTCGCCATAGTTAATGGATTCATAGCGGATCTGGCCTTTTTTTCAAATACAATCTCATGCTGCCCCGCACGGCTCACATAATCGCTTCCTGGCTTTTCTTCAAGAAGCTTGATCAGAGATATCCCCAGCGCAGCACAGATTTTCTGCAGGTTATCCAATGTGGGACTGCATGCGTTCCCTCTAAATTGCTGATATAACTGGCAGATAACCCCGCATGCTTCGCAAGCTCCGTCAAAGTCAGCCCTTTTCTCTTCCTGACATTTCAGTCTTGCCCCTACATCATCCGTCATTATAAAACCTCCGTTTTTCATGATCCTCTTCCATGTTTATAATCCACATTATAAAATACCTCTTTTCTCTTTTGCAAACAAAATTTTATATTTTTTAAATTCTCTCTTTGTATTTTTATATATATAAAATTTTTTCCTTGATTTTTTATGTATGTATATTATCATCATAATATACTAAAACTCGTGAAAAAAAAGCATGGAGGTATTTTATGAAAAGACAGCATCCAAGTATTTTTAATGACATCGTAGGCCCGATCATGGGGACCATCCAGCTCCCACACTCTGCGCCCCATCCCGCATTGGCTTTCTCTGTCAGCAGCTGATTTCCGGTCAGCTGAAACGGGCTGTAATCGCCTTTGCCAAAGAGGGAGCTTACACTTTAATGTATAAGGCCAGCGTTCTGATATGGGATATGTAAACGGCCTTCTCGGCCGACGCCCGGAAGATCCACGTCTTCGGAAACGCCTTTTCTGATGCAGAAAAAGCAGGTGTAGAAGTTCTTTTTACCATCGAAGATTTTGACCCCATTGTGCCGAATATTTCTCATATCACTCTGGAAAACGCAGAGGGAGAAAAGGTGATCATATATTCTGATTCTACCGGCGGAGGAACCGTAAAGCTTCTGGCAATTGACGGATTTGATGTTGCCATTTTAGAGACTGCTATGAATTGTTGCTCCGGACCGACTGCGGAGAAGCAGAAAACCAGGCTATTTTTCAAAAATAAATGCTCTCCTCCCTTGCACCGAAGGACACAGTATTTCAACAAAGGGGAAGCAGGGACTGATAAACCTGAAATACCGCACCGCCTGTCCAAAGGAATTTCTGCAGCAGCTGCAGTCAATGGAACACATCACGGATGTGAAGCAGCTGGAACCAATCCTCGCCGTTCCTTCTAACCGTCAGGCAAATATTCCCTTTGAAAGCGCGGAAGAAATGTTACAGCTTGCTGAAAAGAGAATAAGGAACTCTGGGAGCTTGCCATAGAGTATGAAATGGCTCGAAGCGGGTGGAGCTATGAACAAGTATACAGCTATATGGAATCCGTGATAAAACAATGGAGTACAGTTCCACAGAAGCTTTAAAGGGTGATATTGATATGTCCGGCATCCTATCTCCTACGGCCGAAGAAAAATTGAATCTATGTCAAGAAAAATCCCAAAGCGATCGATATGGGGGTTCTTAATACTGCCGTTCCATGGGCGATGGCAACCATGGAATACAGCAGCGCCATGGGCGTCGTGCTTTGCGCTCCTACGGGCGGCTCTGCCCGGCATCTTCCCCGGCGCAGTCCTGGGTGTTGCAAATCATATGAATCTTTCTATGGAGCAGAAAATAAAAGCCATGTTCGTTACAGCTGTCATAGGAATTGTCATGAGCAAGGACTGCAACTATTCTGCTGAATTGTACGGATGCCAGGTTGAGCCCGGTGCCGCTTCCGGAATGGCTGCCGGCGGACTGGTTTACCTCATGGATGGTTCCCCTGCCCAGTCCTGTCAGGCAGCCTCCTGTGCTGTACAAAATATTCTTGGTACTATCTGCGATCCTGTTGCCGGCCTGGTCCAGATTCCTGTATCAATCGAAACGCCATGTCAGCAGCTAATGCCGTTGTATCCGCAAACATGGTCATGGGGGATTCGACCCATTGATTCCATTGGATCAGACTGCAGAAACACTGTTTCGCGTGGGGCGCCAGCTTCCCAGCGAGCTGCGCTGTACCTGCCGCGGCGGACTCTGCACCACTCCTCGCGGGAAACAGTTAGCTCAAGAGCAAAACGAACGCGATAACGCCAGATAACCCAAAAGAAAAAGAGGCTGTACAGCCGCTGTTCTTGACAGAGCAGCATCTGTATAGCCTCTATGTAAGTAGATATTTCTGTTTGCAGCCGCATGATACGACAGCAGATTCTCTGAATCTTCTATCGACCGCAGCATTTTTATGTTTCTCCAGGATGTCCTTGAAACCGGGCGGATAGTTGAATTTATCCTTTGCTTGTGCTTTGTAACTTTATTTTACCAAAGTCCGCCCGAAGATACAAGAAAAAGAAAACCAAGAAATCCTACAAGTTCCGACAGCGCTGCCGTTCACGGAAGCGGGCCGACTACAGAATCTCTGCCAGCACGGAAAGTCCGTATTCCGCCAGGCTGTGGTCTTCCCTCCGGTTCCCGGAAACCCCAAGACCACCGATAATGGTATCTCCCGCCTTCAAAGGTACGCCGCCTCCGAAGATAATGATATTTCCGCCCTCCATTTTGTCAAGCCCATAGAAGGTACCTCCCGGCTGGGCAAGCTTGGAAAGCTCCATGGTAGACATCTTCACAGCCACGGAAGTGTAGGCTTTTTTCATGGCAACATCAAAGCTTACCAGAAAGGGCGCCGTCCATGGCATGCACCGCAATGGGATTGCCCTGGGGATTACATACGGCGATAACCGCCTGTTTCCCTCTGCGCGCTGCCTCCTGCTCTATTTTTTCTATGAGGCGTTTCGCAGCCTCCAATGTGATCCTGCCCTGAATGCCCATATTTCTGAGAACCTCCCGCACAATTTCTGCCTGCGACTTTTCTGCTCCTGCAAAAGCCGTCGCATCTGCCGTCTGCGGTTTCGCCGCTGCAGAATTGTCCTCGGACGGATGTGCTTCTGTTTTCAGAGCGCCGCCCGCTTTCGCATCCGTATATCTGGCAAGCACATAGAGATAATCCGCCAGACGGTTCATATATTTTTTGCTCCCACGTCTGCATCGAAACGCACACCGACCAGAGCCAGCGCCCGCTCCGCTCTTCTTGCCACAGTCCGAGCCACATCCATCTCCGCGGAAAGTCGGCTTCCGCCCGGCAGGATAAACTTGTGAGGGCGCTCAAACAGAGCTTCCATCCGGTCGATCTCGCTCTCCAGAGCTTCTGTCTTGTCATCGCTCAGACGGTACTGTCGGTCATAGGGATCTGCAACTCCCGCCATGAGTGTGATCAGAGTTCCCTGAATGCCCTCCAGCGTGCTGATGACTTCTGCATCCTCCATCATGGATTTTACAAGACCGATATGGCTGGTAAGCTCGTCAATGGTTCCCACCAGTTGGATCCGGTCATCTGACTTGGAAACATTCTTGGTGTGAATGAGTTCCGTGGTTCCTTTATCTCCGTTTTTCTTGTATAAATGTTCATAGCTGCTCATCTCCTGCGTTACACCTGCCGCGGGCTTCCGCTTCTTTTGCCGTCAATCTCAATGCCTTTTAGTACACCGGTTTGAACGGCATTTTTTTGATTGCCCTTGCGCTGTTTGCTCCCAGATTCCGGCATTGCCAGAAAGAAGGTGCACACAGTTCAAATACATTTTTTCCTTTTGGAAGACGCTGCATCTGCATGGCAAGACGATTGCCTGTCATTCCGATCCCAGCCCCAGCATGGACTCCTTTGCGGCCGCATAAGCCAGCTCGTCCACATCCCCTTCCAGGGAGAGCACCTGGTAAAGAACGCCTTCCTCCTCAATTCCTGCACAAACTTCCCGAAGCAGATCCTCATCCGGTTCCCGGCAGTAAATGATAATAGATGGTTTATTTACGACCACGCTTATCCCTCCCTGTTTCCCAGATAGGACATCAGAAGTCCTGTTGCCACAGCGTTTCTCGGCCTTCCGTTCCGCGGATGTTTCCCCGGCCGCAGACAATGCGGTAATCTGCCAGTAGCCTCCATGAGCATCTCCGGAATTTCAAAATCCTCCGCCGAGCCGCCTACCAGTACCACATTGGGAATCTTTCTCAGATCGTGCCCGGCGCCACCTTTTTGAAGGGCCGCAGCGCATTTCTCACAAACACCTTTTTCTTGGCGTCTCTTCGCACCTCCAGAATACGTTCCATGGGAATATCTTCTTCTATTTTGAGAAGCTTTCCCGGTGCCAGCAGCACCACATGCCCGTAATATCTGGGGTCAATGGAATCCTGGAAAAACTGCATTGCGCCGTTTTCCAGTCTCATGTGGAAAAAGACTCTCCACTTTTCCCAGCGGATACCGTTTAATCTGCTCCGCGGTTGTGCGGCTGTGAAGTCCCAGCTCGGTCTGGATCAGCATGGACACCAGCTCGCCTGCGCCCGCCTGATGGGTTGTGCGGACAGTACCGTCCGCTTCCAGCACCGCTGCATCCGTGGAACCGCCGCCCATGTCAAGAATGGCAAGGGGAAGCTTGGTTCCCGGTGTCGTCATGGCGCCAAGGGAAGCCATCACAGCCTCCACGCCGGCCACAACGGCCTTTACGTGAAGCTCTTCCTCCAGTCTTGCCGCAATCTGCTGCATGGGAAGCTGCTGCGTCCGCACCATGGCCGCAATCCCTACGGCCTTTTCCATACAGGTCTCCCCGGCAAGGGAACCGGATATCTCCACCGGAGCCAGGGTATCCACCGCCAGAATATCCGTGATGCGGATATCGTTATTCTGCGCCTTGCTCACATCCGCCATCCCGGCCTTGATGCGCGTAAGCATATTGCCTACGTTCGTCTCTTTCTGACCGTCAATGTCGCGGATCTCGCCGGCCTCTGACAAAAGCGTCCATGATCTTGTCCGCGCCGGCGTCAATATTTATCTGTAAGTCTTTCTCACCGTGGAAGGATTTCCCCGGCAGGAAGAACATTTTCTCGAATGTTGCCGTGAGGTGTTCGGATGACCACCGCACTTCGTTTGCCTACCAGACTCTTTGGCAATGGGTGTCACTGCCTTGGTCTCGTCTGCGTTTAAGTTCGAAAAGCGTTGCGATCCCGTATGGATTGGACAGCATCCGAATGCTGCTTCCCGGCAGCGCCACCTCGATGGCCGCCGTCTTTCCTCCGGAATCCTGCTGATATGACGTACCTCATCCACAATGGGCATGGCCTTTTGTGAGACGATTTTCCACAAGCACTGCCTCATCCGCCTGCAGGATCAGCCCGCGCACGTCAAGCTCCGGCAAAAACTGATTCAGCCGCGCCGCCACTTCCTCGTAGGAAAATTTGCTGGCTGCCGCCACAATGTAGGGTACTCCCGGCTTTCCCTTCCAGATATTCTCCAGAAACAAAAAGCTCGCCCACAGCCTCCCCGGCGCCTGCCGGAGTGGAGGGTTATGTCCGATCATGGAGGACTCTGTGATAATGGTCTCCGTGATCGTCTCCATGGCGGTGTCCCCGATGACCGGAGCTGCCTCATTGAGGCGCACCAGATCAAGGGCGCTTAAGGGAAGCCGGATCTTATCCATCGCCTCCTCCAGAGCCGCCTTTGATTCCCCAGAACGTTGGGAAGGGTTCCCTTGGTTCCGGTTGTCATACGGGAAGCGCCGGAAAGAAAACGGAATGTTCCGTTTTCTTCCACGCCGCCGATACATACTTCAGTTGTGGAATTTCCTATATCAACACCAGCAATCAGTTTCAAAGAAGAATTCCCCTTTTTTCATAAATCTCTGCTGCTTCCAGAACAAGCTTTGCACAATGAGGCGCCTGGTATTTTTCCAGAAGCTCCTGTGCCATCAGCACCAGCTCGTTTTTGGTGGAACGGTTGGGGCGAAGCTTGTTGTACATGTTCAAAATCACGTCATCCGGCACGTTCACGAGCTCTGCAGCCCGCTCAAAATTCGCTTCCATGGGAGGATTGTCCGCCTCAGAAGCTACCGACTTCCCTGACGCTTTTCAGCATTTCGGAAGAAATCTTGATATCTTCCGCGGTTACATTGCCGCGCTTTACCTCGTCCAGCGTGATCTCAGAGAGCTTTTTGCCAGTCTTGGAGGTAATGGTGTCGGCCTCTGTTCTGTCCTAAAGGATATCTGCTCATCTTCTGCCCTCCCATTCAATGATTCCCATTTCCGGGTCAAGCTGCTCTGTCTCCACAATGTGCATGAGCGCTGCCTTTACCTGGAATTTTGCGCGAACCATAGGGTCGTTTGTGCACTCAATGGGAGTTACCTTTCGCCCTTCACATATTTTGCAGCATTTCTGCCGATCTTGCGGTAGGTATCCAGATCCATCAGAGGTGCCTGTGGAAACAGCTCCAGATTGGACAGCGGATACAGATCCTTCTGGTGGATCACCGTGGTTCCTTGGACTGATGCCAACGCCGATGCCGGAACCGGAAAGCTTCTTGCAGCCTCCAGCGCCATAAAGCATACGTCTGAGGTGTCCAGAATCTTCACCACGCGGGAAACCATTCCTTCCTCCTCAATCCCTGCCTTTACATTACGAAGCACCTCATCCAGAGGAATTCCGCCCATAGTGGCATTGATCTCCGTCTGAAAAGCCGCGCCCACGCCGATGACCACTTCTTTGGGATTGGTTCCCTGCGCTGCCTTCGGACTTCCTGCATAAGAGCGTTTGGGACGCATTCGTCGTTCTGCCCGCCATGCTCTGCGGCTGATCGGGCGTCTGTTTCTGTACTGTGGGCTGTGCGCCGTTCTGGTGCAACTGCTCCACAACCGCCTGGGTAATGGCACGAATCAGTTGTTCATTCACTTCCATAGCACAGCCTCCTAAAATTCATTTACATTGATCCTGTGAGGAATTGCCTTGATTTCCTCCCAGCGTTTTCCGGTTACACGATAGCCCGTTCCCGGCCCCATGTAATCATTGGGTGTGTTCACACCGGACATTACCTGGAAAGTTTTCGTCCAGGATTGCCGCCGTGTGCATATAGTCTCCGATGACACGCTGCTTCAGCATGTTGAGCACGCTCTGTGCAAGCTCCACAAATCCGCTTTCTGCCAGGGCCTTTACCACATCAATTCCGGTGACGCCCCGCTTCATCAGATCGTCCGCCGCCATGATATCGGAAGCCGCGTCACGGTTTAAGGTATCCCTGCTTCCGTGGGCGTAGGTAACTGCCTCCACCTGCTCGTCTGTGATCTCCGTGAGACCAAGATATTTGAAGACTGCCTGCACGGCTTTTCCTGCCTCCCGGCGAACCCGGATAACTTCCTCCTTCTGTCACTGGACGAAGACCGCCGTCTACCTGCATATCACGCTGCATGACATTGTAGTCATCAAAATCTTCCGCATCAAAGTTGGAACCGGCAAACATGTTGTCGTAATTTGGCTCTGCCGCATAGCCGGAGAAGATAAAATCGGTTCCCGGCATAAACTGAAGCATAGTTCTCGCCGTGCTTCGCATGTCTGAGTTAGAAAAGCTTTGGTCGTTGGAAGATGCACATTCCAAGCCCAGGAAGAGCAGCCACCAGGTTCTCTCCGATCACCTCACGGATTCCCGCAGGCACGCCTGCCGCAACACCGATACAGCTTACGGAACCGTTCTGGATTCCCTGACTTCCGGCACCCTTTGTCACATAGAGACAGCGGCATTCCAGATAAAGCATGGATTTCTCTCGCTGCTTCCCATAAGCACCTCGCTTCCGGCACCGGAAGTAAAACGTACCTTCAGTCCCCTGGAAGCGTATGCGGAATTTAAAAAACGCTTTGGAATAGGGAGTATCATCTCCGTCGATAAATACTTTTTCCGTACCATATACGGAAAGAGTTTCCGCATAGGTGGTAAAGCCACGGATACCAAGCTCCAGCTCTGTCGCTTCTTCTGCGGAACACTGGGTCAGCACACCTTTCTTCCTGCCTGAGAACCGATGAGCAGTGCAATGGCGCTTAAGAGGCGCATATCTTGCAACACCCATGGTGGTCTCCTCCTCAGAGAAGCCTCGCAGTGCGCCCTCTGCCGCATCTGCAGCAATCTGCACCGGATCGTCCTTCAGGTTGGTAATATGAGCCTGGTTTCCCGGAATCCTTCTGGCGCGCATCTTATGCATTCACATCATCATCTCCAACAACGTTCAGATGATTGATGACCTCCGCCATCTTTCGCTGGGGTGATACCGGACACGATCTCCAGGATCTCCTTTGCGGGATGTATGGATATCCACGATCCTGCGGGCAATTTCCAGAGAGGGAACTGCCATGGATGCCTCCGCTACGGTCAATACGGATCGCATAATCCGCGATAAACTGGTCAAGGAAATCAAAATCTCCTCTCCGCTGTTTGCCGTCCAGCTCCGTGATGATTCCGTTTTCTACACGGACAGAAGGCTTTGGATCATAAGGACTGTGCATTGCCACAAATCCCATTTCCGGCCATTCGTCAATAACCCGTCCTTGTTGACTGCCCTTCTGTCCAAGGTTTCAATTCGTTTTGATCTTTTCATATCTTTCTACCTTTTCCCTGTTCAGATTATATCTGCCTTCCCTTTTTAAAAGACCACAGCTTTGTATAAATTTTTATAATATCTTCTTTTGTCGGAACTCGTGGGTTTTTTTCTGTACAGGCATCTGCAAGCGCCGCCTCTGCCATCTTGTCCACAGCTGCAAAATATGCATCCGGTGTAATGGTTTTCATCTCCTGTATGGTCAACGGTATGTTCATCTCTTTTGCATAAACTGGATCCAGTTCACCAGGGAACGTACACTCATCACTTTATTATAATTGCTTAGTCCAAGGATATGGGCAATGTTAGCATAACGCTTCACTGCCGGAAGATATTCCTTCTGGCTTCTGCTGTGCTTGTTGATATCCGCATTGAACTCCACTACGTGCGGCAGCAGCATGGCGTTGGCTCTTCCATGTGGAATGTGGAACATAGCACCCAGCTGATGTGCCATACTGTGGGTAATCCCCAGTCCTGCCGTATTGAACGAAAGTCCGGCAAGACAGGATGCCACATGCATTTTCTGGCGGGCATGCATATCGTTTCCGTCCAGGTAAGCGCGAAGAAGAAATACTCCGCAGATTTCAATGGACTTTTCTGCCAGAGCCGCGGAAAATTCATTGTGATCCACGCTCACGTAGGATTCCAGCGCATGGGTGAACACATCCATGCCGGTGTCTGCTGTGATCGCAGGCGGCACACTTTTTACCAGCTCTGCATCAAGAATCGCCTCATCTGCAGTCAGGGCATCGGATACCAGAGGGGTATTTCACTTTGGCCTCCGTGTCATTTACTACAGCAAAAGAGGTTACCTCAGAACCGGTGCCGCTGGTGGTCGGAATCGCGATCAGGCCCTACATGCCCGTAATTTTTGATCTTTCAGTGCAAATTCCCGGATTGCCTTGGAGGAATCAATCGCAGATCCTCCGCCCACAGCCACGATTGCCTCCGGCTGAAGGACAGGAATTTTTTACCCCTTCTGCGATCTTGTCCACCGGCGCATCCGGTACCACATCTGTAAAAAAATGTCATACTGCAATGTCACCGCGGGTCAACGGCTCTGTGATCAGATCGATCATTTTGCTCTGCACCACAAAAGGATCGGTAATGATCAGAACTCTTTTATAGGGAAGCTCCCTGAGCCTGCTCAGAGCGTTTTCGCCAAAATGGATGGCTGTTTTCATTTCAAATGTCTTCATAATATAAGACGCTCCTTTTTGCGGTCGCAAAACGTTCGTTTCAACGGGATGGATAAAGACACTTTAATCCCATTCCTCAAAACAGCGCAGCCATTTTTCGGGACGAACGTCTGTAACGATCACATCCACATCCCGCAGCTTTCCGGCAATGGAAAATGCGGTCTGGTCAAATTTGTACTGTCAAGCACCAGGATCTTTTTCTTGCGGAAGCGATCATGCTCTTCGTAGACCCAAAGGCCTCCTGGGATTCCATGATCCCTCTATTTCGATCCAGTGCCTTACAGGAAAAAATACACTTTGTCCACATAATAGGAACGAAAGCTTCCTCTGTCCGGGAGCCAAGAAAAGCCAGATAGCCTTCCTTCATCTCTCCGCCGGTGGAAATGATATTCCATCCGGACACGTCGGAAAGCTCCAGAAGGATTTCCATGGGTTAGTAAAAGAGTGAGCTTTCTTTTTCCTTTCAATGCTTTCGCCACAAAAACTGCCGTAGTACTCGCATCCAGAAAAATATGCTCGCCTTCCTTCACCAGGGAGGCCACGATCTCTGCCATCTTCTGTTTTCCTGCTACATTTTGATTTTTACGGATATTAAAAGGCAGGTCAATGCTCAAATCTTCCCGGATAACCGCGCCTCCATAGCTCTTGGTGGCAAGACCTTCTTTTTCCAGTTTGTCCAGGTCACGGCGGATCGTTTCCTCAGAAACATCATAAAGCTGGCTGAGTTCACTGACTACAACCCGCTTTTCTGCCTGTAAGTTTTTCGAGAATCTGTTTCGTCTCTCCAGTGCAAGCATTTTCCTCTGCCTCCTTTGCTGCCCTTACAGGATGGAATCGATCATCCGTCCTGTCCGGATGTGCAATAACGGAGGAATCAAGGTACATTCCCTTTTCCGCAACAAGTTCTTTCTCTCGGGCAATAGAAGCCTCTACCGCAGAAACTTCACCGGTGATCATCATATATGATTTTCCGCACATTACCTTTAGCAATACGAAGTTCTATCACATCTACAATGGCAGTTTTGGCAGCCTGGTCCGCTGCTTCGATAATGGAAGCTGCATCATAAGTTTCAAGAATTCCCAGCGCACTGATATCTTCTACCTGAGTAGTTCCGTAAATTGCCGGGAAAATGGATTCATGCGGATTGCCCAGCACAAAGCTGTCAATACATTTATCCTCATAAGTAGTTACTGCCGTATCAACGGCGGCCTTTACCGCACTTAAGTCACCGGTAATAATTGCAATATATTTACCAGGACATACGGTCTGTGCCTCGACGATCTCTACCTCAGATGTTTTTACCATAGCATCTGCTGCAGTAACGCCCGTAGATGTTGGTCTTAAATTCAATCATTCCGATTGCTTTGCTCATTTTGTGTCCGTCCTTTCTACATCTTTGCAATTACAATATAACGGTCAGTTACTTCTGTGACCTTACCGCAGATGGATGCATGAATGCCTACGCTCAAACCGTTCGCCGGTTTTGCGATCATCTGTCCTCTTGTCACCTGCTCGCCTGCCTTTACAATTGCCTGGGCAGGGGCTCCGATATGCTGGCTTAAAAGGATGGTCACTTTGGAAACATCCACCAGATTCTCGTCCATGGGCGCATCTTTGTCATATTTTGTCAATGCCAGACGTGCCATCAGGCGTTCCTCCGGAACCTTACGCAGCTCCCTGGATGGCTTTACCTTTGGTTCCGACTCCCTGAGGAGGACGAATCCCTGCTTTGCGAAGTCCGCCCTTCATATCAGCAAGAAGACTTCTGGGTGCAAGGCTCTGAGGACATGAGTACATCTCGCATACACCGCAGGAACAGCAGAAACGCCGCATCCAGATATGGATTCATATCTCTGAAATCCTGGTTGGATGCTGCTCTCATAAAGAGAGCCGGATCAATCGGATGTCCCAGATTATTTCTCGGACAAAGATCCGTACAGGTATTGCACTGGCAGCAAATTGATGCTGCTCTTTTCAAATCTATAGAAGAAGTCCGCTGCTTCTTCATTACAATCACATGATCCTTCGGAAGGACCAGAATCGCATTCGTTGTCTTTGTTACCGGGTCGGAACCGCTGCCGATGCGCCCCATCATGGGGCCGCCCACAAAATATACAGGATCCTTAACCGTCACATTTCCGGCCTGTGCAACCACCTCGTCCAGCGTGCATCCCAGAGGAACACGCACGGTAACCGGATTGCTGACTTCTGCTACCACAGACACATATTTATCCGTTACCGGTTTCTGTTTTCTACTGCACGATACACATTGTACAGGGTTTCTACGTTAAAACTGCAACCCCCTGCTCAATGGGCAGTCCACCCGGTCTTACAACTCTTCCGGTTGCCTCGTAGATCATGACAACCTCATCCCCATGGGATACACTTCCTCCAGAAGATGGATCCGCATTCCCGGAATTCCTCAATGTGCTGCTGCAGAGCTTTTTACCGTCTGAACATAAGATTTTTTGATTCCAATGATGGCCTCAGAAGCACCTACTGTCTCCTTAACCATATGGAAGGTCTTCATGATCTCATATGCGTGCTTCTCTAATAACTGTCTGTGTAATTTCAGTAATGGCTCGCACTCTGCACAGTTCATGAGAATCGTGTCCGCACGCTCGTCGAGCTTTGCATAGGTTGGAAAACCGGCTCCGCCGGCACCTACCACACCATTCTGCTGTATAATATCCTGTAATTCTTTGATTTCCATGGCGTTACTCCAATCCTGCACCGTCATCAATGATACCGACAATTGCAGCATCTACCGGCGCCGTTTCTACGCCGCAGCCTATTCTTGCTGCGCTTCCCTGTGCCACCAATACATATTCACCAACTCCGGCTCCGATCATATCGATCGCAACCAGCTGGCTCAGGTCGCCTTTCATATGATGGACAGGCTCGATAATCATAAATTTACTTCCAATCAGCTTCTCACTTTTTCGTGTGGATACCACACTTCCTACAACTTTGCCTACGATCATATGAGCCTCCGAATAAAATTTTGCATTATCCTCCGATAGGGCTGGAGTAATCATTCGCTCCAGCCCCTGATAGAGGAATCTGCATGTTATTTAATGATGGTAACTGTATTGCCAGTGGCAATTTTTTTGACGCATTTGCTTCGTCTGTATCAATGTGCATTTCCAGCGTAAAACTGGGGTCCACACGGATTTTTACATGGTTGAAAATTGTTCCCCGCTCGTTGTCTGCTCTTACGGAAACAATCTGTCCGTCTGTCACTCCCGCTGCCTGCGCATCCTTCGGAGACATATGAATATGACGCATTGCCACAATACATCCCTCTTTCAGATAAATGGCACCTTTGGGTCCGACAACCGCAATGGGAGCGCTGCCTTTTACATCGCCGGATTCCCGGATAGGAACCTGCATGCCAAGCTTAATAGCATCTGTGGCAGAAACCTCTACCTGTGAAGCTTTACGCACAGGTCCAAGAATCGTACATTCTCAATCGCACGAAGCTTCAATCCAACAATGGTCACGGTCTCATTGGATGCGAACTGTCCGCCCATCAGCTCTTTCTTCTTCGTAAGCTGATATCCGGGTCCGAACAATGCTTCCACATGTTCCTGTGTCAGGTGAATGTGTCTTGCGGAAACCCCGATGGGAACCATGAATCCATCGCCTTTTTTTTCATTCTGATTGATTGCCTGAATGACCATTTTCGTAATCAGCTCAATGTTATTGGTTTCCAAGGTCTGCACCTACCTTCCTAATATGGTTTCTATCCTTATTTTAAAACCGGAAGGATCTTCTCTACATCGTTATGTGGTCTTGGGATCACGTGTGTAGCAACTAATTCACCAAGTCTGGATGCTGCTGCGCTTCCGCTTTCTACTGCAGCTTTTACCGCTCCTACATCGCCGCGTACCATAACGGTTACAAGACCGGAACCGATTTTCTCTGTTCCTACCAGGGCAACATTTGCTGCTTTGCACATCTGGTCAGCTGCCTCAATTGCTGCAGTCAGTCCTCTGGTTTCAACCATTCCTAATGCTTCCTGTGTCATAATTTTTCCTCCTTATCCACTGTCTGGGATGTCGCTGTTTTTGTTTCGGTTTTTCTAGCCGTCCGTCTGGGCGCGGCTGCTTTTTCTCGGGGCTGCTGTTTTTTGCTGTTGTTTTTCTCGTCAGCCATTATTCATCCCCCTCTTGCTTGACTTTTTCCATCGGCTCGCGCTTAATTCCACCATCTTGACGATTTCTTCATGCGGGCGGGCAATTACCGCGTAGCTTGCCGGTTTCTTTATGGCTTTGGCTGCTGCCGTCTCAACGGCCTCCGTAACCGCCGCCACATCGCCTTCTACGATGATCGTCACCAGTCGTCCGCCCAGCTTGCGTTCCCATGACGCCAGCTGAACATCTGCGGTTTTACACATAATGTCCAGGGCATCCATAGCCGCCACAACACCTGTGATTTCGATAAAGCCATATGATTTATTCATGAGCGAACTCCTTTTTTGTATGATATTTATGCTGCTGTTCCACCTCGATTCCGCTTCTCTACATCTCGGTGCGGGCATTCGCCCTATACAGATTGCTTTGTAAGCTCCTGCCTGCAAGCAAGCTTGCGCAGGTTCTTACTTGCAATCTGTGCACAGCTCATTGCTAAATCAGATGGTAGGAAGGATCTTTTCTACATCATTGTGCGGTCTTGGAATCACATGTGTAGCAACCAGTTCTCCAAGACGGGATGCTGCTGCGCTTCCTGCTCTCTACTGCAGCCTTAACAGCTCCTACATCACCGCGAACCATAACAGTTACAAGACCGGAACCGATTTTTCTGTTCCTACCAGAGTAACCTCTGCTGCTTTGGTCATTGCATCTGCTGCTTCGATTGCTGTAAGTCCTCTGGTTTCTACCATTCCTAATGCTTCCTGTGCCATTTTATTTCCTCCTAAAATAACTAAAATAAATTGATATTTTCTAACTCTTATCCAGGGCGCTGATCTTCAGCATTTTTTGCGTTCCCTCTTCCGGGTTCGGGATCACATAATGCTGTACCACACCAGTCATTTTTTCTGCCACTTCCATGCCGGCCTGTACAGCCGCAGTCACGTCCTCCACGCTGCCTCTGTACTTAATGCAGACAAGGAGCGGTACCGGCAGGCTGTCAGCATTGGCTGGCTTGTTTTTATCAAAAACCTCCAGGCGGACATTTGCTGCCTTGCATCCGGCATCGCCTGCTACAAAGGCTGTCGCCAGCCCGAATACCTCTAAAATTCCTACAGCTTCTGCCATATTGCTTCTCCTTTATAACCAGGATTATTTATTGATCACCGCAATCTTGAGACCTGTCATTGCCAGGTTTGTCTCCAGAGCCTCGTTGATCTGCTCCAGCGGGAATCTGTGTGTGATCAGATCAGACATGGGAAGTCCGATCGCTTTTGCTCTCTTCAGGAAATCAAAGGTGGTTGCGTAATCTCTCAGGTTGTATACCCAGGAACCAACCAGGTTGATCTCTTTGGAGCAAAGGTCAAAGTGAGGATTGATTGTAGCGTCACCGCCGTTGATAAAGAAACCAAGTTCACAAAGTCCGCCGCCGTTGCGGATGAATTTGTAGATGTTTGCATGTGCCTTGGGATTACCGGTGCACTGGAATGCAAAGTCTGCAAGATGTCCGCCGAAGGCCGCTTCCACATCCGCCGGCCAGAGCCTCAATGCCCTGGAAGTTTGAAGTTGACTGTCTCTGTTGCGCCCATCTTTTGGCAAATTCAAGACGCTGCTCATTTCCGTCCACTGCGCAGATATTCTGTACACCCATGGTGTGCAGCACTGCGATACAGATCAGACCGATGGGGCCGCAGCCCTGAACAACGACTCTGCTGTTGAACTTGAGGATTCCGGTTGTTTTGCTCTCTCAACTGCATGCACCAGAACTGCGCATGGCTCGATGAGGATACGGAATCCAGATCCAGGTCGCTTACATTGAAGAATGTGGAACCGAATTTGCCGCCGCGGATAAAGATGTAATCTGCAAACCAACCGTTGAATTTTACATCATCATCCGGAAGCAGTCCGTATACATCTGCACCGCCCACGTTTTTCTTTATTCAGGTCAAACATTGTGATCTCGGATCATCCTTGAAGATCATACAGGTAACAACCTTGTCGCCAACCTGTACCGGCTTGCCGGCTGTGTCTGTCTTTACGTTTTGCCCATAGCCACGATCTCGCCGGTTCCTTCGTGTCCCAAAACCACCGGAATCAGACCAAAGGGATCGTTTTGTACTCATGTGCGTCTGTTCCGCAGACACCGCAGCCCCTCTACTTTGACCAGAATATCGTCGTCGCCAAGGGGGCGGAAGGGGATATTCCTGAAGCTCAAAATGCTTTTCTCGGTCATCATTGCTACTCTGGCTGTTTTGGGAATTCCACCTGTCGGGCAGGCTGCCGGAGCTGCTGCCTGGGAAGGTGTGTTTCCTGTCATGCCGGAGAGAACCTGTTTTACAATTTCTTCAATATTTACACTGTTCATATCCATGTTCTTCTCTCCTCCTGTCAGCGAATGCAAAGGCTGTCAGACATTACGCAGCGTCTTCTCTTCGTGAATGTGCTTGCGCTTGTCAGACCCTCACCGGTACGGCTCGCGATCGTAAAGGTGCAGTATCCCTCGCCGCCAAATCCAAGTGCCGCATAGGAAGGTGCGTTTTTCACAAGGATTGCAGTGTCGATTGCTTTCGCGTATTTTGTAATGTTGTCAATATTTTTGGAATGGATGTGTGCGGAATGACGATTGCCATGTTCAAGCCATACAGCCTGTTCTACTGCATCATCAAAATCTTTTGCTCTTACAACGCCGAGGATGGGCATCATAAGCTCTTCTGCGATCAGCGGATGTTCCTTTGGTCCTTCAAATACGATACACCGGATATTTGCAGGTACATTTACTCCAATCATGGAAAGTAATGTTCTTGCATCACGTCCGACACATTTACGGTTCAGTTTTCCGCCTGCCAGAACAACTTCTGTAAGTTTGTCCTGCTCTTCCTTAGAAGCAAGATAGCAGTCATTCTCGGTTACAAGATAGTGCATCAGCTCATCTACGATAGAGGAAACTGCAACGATCTCCTTCTCTGCGATGCAGGGAAGATTGTTATCAAATGTACAGCCATTCACAATATCCTGTGCAGCCTTGCGCACATCTGCTGTCTCATCCACCAGTGCGGGTGGGTTTCCGGCGCCGGCTCCGATACCACTTTTACCAGAAGAAAGAACTGCAGTTCCAACTCCAGGTCCGCCGGTTGCAGCGATAAGCGGGATGTCTTTATGTTTCATCATGATCGCGCTGGTCTCCAGAGTGGGTTTTTCCACAGTTACGGCAATGTTGTCCGGGCCGCCGGATTCCAGGGACGCTTCATTCAAAAGATTGATCGCGTAAAGGGATGTCTTGATCGCTGCCGGATGGGGATTGAACACAACGGTGTTTCCGCCTGCCAGCATACCAATGGTATTGCACAGGATCGTCTCACTGGGGTTTGTCGTCGGAGTGATCGCTCCGATCACGCCGAAGGGTCCCATCTCGATCAGAGTAAGTCCCTCTGTCTCCCGACCATGCGGTTGTTGTGATATCTTCTGTTCCCGGGGTCTTGTCCGCAACCAGATGATGTTTCAGGATCTTATCTCCTACATTTCCCATTCCGGTTTCATCCACACCCATGCGCGCAAAATCTCTGCGTTTTCGTGGATTTTTTACGAATGCAGGTAATGATCTTTCTCTCTGGTCCATGGACATTTTTTGCGAACAATCACCTGGGCTTTTTTTGCCGCCTCAATGGCATCGTTCATGTCCTTAAAAATTCCATGTTTTCCGGCCGGAGCTTCCGCAATCTGCATTTTTGCCATGACTTCCTGTACAATATCCTGTACCATGCTTTCGCTTACTGGCATGAGATTGTCCTCCTTATTATTAATGTCCGAAATTATTTCAGTCCCAGCTGAGCCATTACCTGTTTTGTAATGCTTGCAACCAGGTCAGCGTCTGCTTCCCTGAGCTCCTGCCTCCTGAGAATGAGCCACATGCATCCGCCGCAGTTATGGCAGTTTACGCCATCTTTGTTCAGGCACAGATTTGCAGGATGTTTGCCCGGAAGGCCCATTTTTCTTCTGATCTCATAAAGTTCTGAACAGTTTCTTTATCAAATTCCTTTGGTCCGCCCAGCAGTCTTGGACTGGTACAGAAGCTGTGCATAAAACTCAACAGATTCCATCTTCATGTATGCAGCAAGAAGATCTGTGACCAGGTAAGTGCGCCATGGCTCTCAAGAAGAACTGCATCATAGTATGGAAGATATTTCTCAAGTCTATCCGGAATCTCATTGGTGGAAGGTGTGCCATACTCAGCGATGGGAACGCATCCAAGAGCGATAACTGCCTCCTGGCATAATCGGCTGTGTAAGAGGAATACCTGCAATTGCAACAGATGTTGCATAAATCGGATGTGCATGCACAACAGAACCTACATCCGGTCTTTTCTGATATACTCTCATGTGCATCTTGATCTCAGAAGAAGGACGGAATCCCGGATTTGCCTGGATCACATTACCTTCTGCATCTACTTTACAGATGAATTCCGGTGTCATAAATCCCTTTGGATACACCGGTAGGTGTGCAAAGGAATTCGTTGTCATTCAGTTTTACGGAGATGTTTCCGTCGTTTGCCGCTACCATGTTGCGGTTGTAGATTCTTCTACCGATGTCACAGATTTGTTTTTTGATTTCAAATTCGTTTACCATGCTTTCTTCCTCCTTAAGCGCATTTGGTTTCTTATTGTTGAGTCCGACTCATTCGGGTCTATCTGGATTTTACACTATCCCACATAAAAAGTCAAGAGAAATCCCTGGTTCCATGTTGGTTTTATGTGGTTTCGCCAAAAAACATCTTTGTTTTCCTTCTGTTTCTCAAAAACCACATTTTTCTCCCGCGAACTTCTCTTGACTTCTCTTTTTCCCTCTGTCATACTGTGATCATAGCATTACAGAGCCAAAAGGTCCGAAGCTGTCTGCGCCTGCGCAAAGGCAGGGGAAGGCCCCTGGGACTCGCCCCATATGAGCACAAAAACGGAGGAACTCCACATGTATCTTTCAGACATGCACACCCATTCCATCGCCAGCGGACACGGTACCTCCTGCACCATTTCCGACATGGCAAAGCAGGCCGCCGCACGCGGCATCCGGCTTCTCGGCATCACGGACCACGGTCCTGCCACTTTGGCTGCCGGAACCCCCTCTTATTTCCGCAGCCTTACCTTTTCTCCCAGAAAGCGGTTCGGCATCGAGCTTCTGTACGGTGTGGAACTGAATATCCTGGATGCAGAGGGACATCTGGATCTCAACGATGAACTCCTCACCAAACTTGACTATGCCATTGCCAGCATGCACGCCGCGAATTTTCGCCCCGGCACCTGCCAGGAAAACACCGACGCTTTCCTGAACGCCATGAAGCATCCCTGCGTCAAGCTTTGGGGCACTGCGACAATCCCAAGTATCCCGTGGATTACGACAGGCTTGCGTCCGCCGCCAGCCATCTGGGCGTTGCTTTTGAAATCAACGAAGCCTCGCTGGCTCCCTACGGCTACCGCGGCGACACCCGAAAAACAACCGGCGCATTCTTGCGGCCTGCCAAAATACCAGGTGCCCGTCCTGCTTTCCAGCGACAGCCACGGCGCCGCGCACATCGGCGATTTCACCTTCGCCGCAGATTTTGTACATGAGGCCCGCTTCCCGGAAGCTCTCATATTGAACAACCAGATCCCCCGCCTGAAGGCGTTTCTGGAAACACGCCAGCTAAATCTATCACAAAGGAGAACCCTATGAAAAAGGAAACTGGAAGGCCTCCTTCCCATCGCAGTATTTTTGATTATGTATCTTGGACTTGGCATTTTATTTGAATATGTACTTCTCATCCCCATGGGTTTCTACAACATTCCCATTGTGGTTTCATTTCTGACTGCTCTTCTGGTTGCCTGTCTGCAGAACCCATCCCTGAAGTTTGACGACAAGCTCGCCGTCATTGCCAGAGGTGTCGGGGACAAGAACATCATCACCATGATCCTTATTTTATGGCCGCCGGTATTTTTGTGGGCGTTGTCGGCAGAGGCAGCGCGGAAAGCGTGGCTTATTTTCTTCTCTCCATAATCCCTGCATCGTTTTGCCGTGCTGGTGCTGTTTATTGTAAGCTGCTTCGTCTCCCTGGCCATGGGAACCTCAGTCGGAACCATCACCCTCATTACCCCATCGCCATCGCCGTGTCCAACGGTTCCGGTTTCAGCGCACCCTTATGTGTCGGCGCGGTCAGGCGGCGCCATGTTCGAGACAATCTTTCCTTTATCTCCGATACCACCATTGCCGCCTGCAACGGACAGGGGCTGCGCCATGAGGGACAAATTCAAAGCCAACTTCGGGATCGCCTTTCCGGCTGCGATCGCCACTCTGGTGATCATCCTCATCCGCACCGCCGGCGGAGCGCCCGGCGACGCGATCATAAAAGATTATGATCTGATCCAGGTCATCCCCCTACATTCTGGTCCTGATCGGCGGCATTGTGGGGATCAATGTTTTTGTAGTGCTTCTGATCGGCATTGTCTCCGGCTCCGTCATTATGCTGGCAACCGGCGCCACACAGGCTACCGACCTTCTCGCCAACATGGGAAACGGCGCTGCCGGCATGTACGAAACCACCATGGTTGCGATCCTGGTTTCCGCCATCTGCGCTCTGATCCAGGAATACGACGGCTTCACCGCTCTCCTGAGCTTCATCCGCCGGTTTTCAAAAGTCAGAAGGGCGGCAAGCTGGGCATGGGGCTTTGGTCGGCGCCATGGATGTGGCCACGGCAAACAATACCGTCGCCATTGTCATGGCAAACCCCATTGCAAAAGAAATGGCTGAGGACTACGACATTACGCCGCAGACCACAGCCTCCATACTGGATACCTTCTCCTGCATCTTTCAGGGCGCCATCCCCTACGGCGCCCAGATGCTGGTGGCCATTTCCGCAGCCACAGAGCTGGGATGCGATATCTCCGCCTTTGATATTATGCCGAACCTTTATTACCCGTATCTTTTGCTGGTAAAAGCTCCCTGGTGTTTATGTTTTTTGCACCGAAGCGGAAGAAAAAAGGCAGATAGGCTGCCTCTCATGCCCGGCGGTACCATTCCCGGCTGAATCAACAGCTAAAACCCTCTCCTGTGGAGAGAGGTTTTTTATTGTTTGTATGATTCAACGTGTTTCTTCAAATTCTTTCATCCGCGCCACCAGCTCCTGATAACGCTTTGTAATATATCCGTAATTCTCCCTGCTTATGAGGAATCAGACAGTTGCTGCAGTCCTTCAGCCCTTTCTCTGTCATGCGGAAATTCCTCCGCAGTCTTTTCCCAGCGCATACAAAGGGCAGTAACAGAACAGACAGTTGAAGTTTTCCACATCCGCGCCCTTGTGACAGGGAAAATATTCACAATTTCTGTGACTGAAATACGAAAATTCCTTTGTTTTCCCAATAAGCTCCCATACCAAACTCCTCTCCGCCGCAGCGCTTTTTTGTATCACAGGAACCTTACGGCGCAATTTCCCATGATATGAGAAACGGCGGTACTCGCTCCCGTGGGTAGAAGAAACATCTGTCTGTGTCTGCGGAAGTGACAAATGTTTGCCGGAACAGTATCGCCTGCCATTTAATCAGGTATAATTTCATAATGAACAGGCGCATTCCATAAAAAATGTCTGCTTACGAAAAAGCAGACAACGTTTTGGAGCTGCGGATTCTCCAAAATTGGTCGTACACTTTACACGGAAGCTTAACCTCGCCATACTAAGCAGGTTTCCTGGCTCCGGAATCCTCGCTTCCTCTCTCCTTCTCATGCGCTCGCACAATGGACTCTGAGAATCGCTCCTCCGTCACAGTGACCGGATCGCCTCAGGTTTCGCACCTGATTCCCTTTTCCTCACGGCAGAAGCCGCTCGGCACTCAATACGTTCTATATGGAATTATACTGTTGATATTGTAGCATTCTCACCTTTAAATGTCAACATGACAGATTCAAAAAATCCCTGCTGATCCATAATCCATATGCTTCCCTGAATTTTTTCACGTTTTGTCCCGCGCTTCTTTCTCAGCTCAAAGGCCAGAAAATCAATGCTGCCTGTCCCGCAGTAACGGAAAACAACGCCGAATTTCCTGCTTTCTGCGCCAGGCTTCCGCAAACCACCCGCCCGGTCTCCTTTTTCCGTGAATTTCTATATTTGCCAGCAGCCGGGAGAAATCTGCATCCGCAGAAACCTGCATTGCTCCGTCTGCGCTTCCTCGCACCTCCACGGCAATTTTGTCCGCTTCGCCCAGCACAAAATACTTAAATCCAGCCACAGCTCCATCCTGCATATTTGCGATATACTGGTCTCCGCCTGCCTCCCGATCCTTGCCGGACTGCGTGAAATACGGATGCTTTGCAAATTTTCGCTTTGGCAGCCTGCAGTCGTAGCGTCCGGTTCCTTCCTTGCCCAGAGGTTGCAGGCGATCCGCGCCTCGTATTTTCCGATCCCCGCAGCGGACACCGCCGTTCAGCCCGCAGCTGGTCACCTCTGCCTGACAAAAACTGCCGTCCGGACGCCGCTGCAGCTTCTCCGCACACGCCTGTCTGGCATAGGAGCTCCGGTTTGTCTGCCGGTGATAGAAAATATACCAGTCATCTCCCAAGCTGCAGCATTCCTCCATGGGTATTTCCCCAGATAATTGGCCGCGTGCGTCTCGTCCGTATTCCCGGCCAGATACAGATCGCCGAGATCCACCAAGGTCCCCCCGTAAGAAAAGGGTCCTTTCGAGAATCCGACATTGCATAGCAAAGCTCATGGTTGTGCTCCGAAGAATATACAAAGCAATAGCGGCCATCCACCTTGCGTATGGAGCTGGCCTCAAAAAAAAGCGTGCTCCGAAAAGCTCCCGGTCTTCCTTTGTGGGAAACAGCAGGTGGGGCCGGTTTTGATCGTCAGCATATCTGCCTCCAATTCCAGCACCACGCCGCCCTCATTGGTCAGATCATGCCCGCGGGAGGCCACAAACGGCACCTTCGTCGCAAACCCCGAGTAGAGATAAACGCGGCCGTCCTCGTCGGTCAGCACGCCGGGATCGAAGGGAAACGGCTCGCCGCTTTTTGTCCCCAGATATGTCCATCCGCAAAACGCACGTGCCCGTAAAATTCATACGCTCCTGCCGGAGTGTCGCAGACCGCCACCCCTATCCGCCCCATAAAATCAAAGGCATAATAAAGATAATAGCGGCCGTCGGGATCCCTGCGTTACGTCCGGTGCATACAGGCACCGCATTTTGCTCCAGTTTGCAGGATCCTGCTCTTTCCGGTAAATTACGCCCCTCATATCTCCAGTCAGACAGATCCTCTGCGGGCGCTGACCAGCACACATAATCATTCACGCAAAAATAGGCGCCCCGAATCTGTCATGGGAACCATATACATACACCCGATCCCCAAACACATGCGGCTCTCCGTCCGGAACATATTCCCAGCTGGGCAAATAGGGATTGAATACCTGTTTTTTCATCTTATTTGTCCTTTCCTCGCAAGCTTGGCGTCATTGTACACAAAGAGCTGCCCCGAAGGGCAGCTCCCACTTTTTCTCAAACTGTCTTTATTAAACCAGACGTCTTACAGAAAGAATAGTTCTGTAGGTAGCGTCATCGCTGATCTTGATACCGTCTCTTGCATTGGAAGCGTGCACGATCTTGCCGTCACCCATGTAAATGGCCACATGTCCGCCGTAGCAGATCAGATCGCCTGCCTGCGCGTCCTCGTAAGAAACCTCTGTACCTGCATTCTGCTGCTCATAAGAAGTTCTGGGAAGACTTACGCCAAAGTTATTGTATACACTCTGCACGAAACCGGAGCAGTCTGCACCGTCTGTCAGGCTGGTGCCGCCCCATACATAAGGATTTCCAACGAACTGTGTTGCATAATCTACAACAGAGGAACCTGCGCCGGATCCGGAGGAGCTGGATGCGCTTGATTCATAGTCCTCCACAGATACGGTATTGTCTGTGTCGATCACGTTTCCGTACTCATCATATTCCACTTCCGAGCTGGAGCTTTCAGAAGAAGAGCTGTCCTCTACCGGAACCTCCACCTCTTCGTACACAACATCTCCATCCTCATCATAAAACAATATCGCCGTCCTCATCTACTGCCGGCTCATATGTAGTTTCTGTCTCCTGGGATTCTGCTTCTGCCTGCGCCTGTGCTTCTGCCTCAGCCTGTGCTGCCGCTTCTGCTTCTGCCTGGCGTCTTGCTTCCTCTTCCGCTGCGATCCGCTCTGCTTCCAGTCTTGCAATCTCTGCTGTCTGCTCTGCCAGAAGGTTCGCATACTCATTTGCCTGCTGCTGTGCATAGGCAATCTCGTTTTCTGCGTTCGCAGATGCCGCTCTTGTCTCGTCCAGCTGCTGCTGCAGAATTACGGACTGTTCCTGGTAAGCTGCGTACATCTCTTCCAGTTCTGCCTTCTCACTCTGATATCTTCCCTCCAGGCTCTCCACCTGAGAAATCGTGTTCACATACTTGTCAAGGCTCTCTCTGTCCTGATCGTACAGCTGCTGTGTATATTCCGCTCTGGTAAGAAGATCTGCCAGATTCTCCGCATTCATCATCATCTGGAACCATGCGTCGTTTCCGCCTTTTTCGTACAGGTACTGGATACGTTGCTTCATGGACTCATACTGTTTGTCGCGGGCATTCTGTGCCTTCTGTAAATCCGCCTGGGTTCTCGCAATATCTGCTTCTTTATTTGCAATGTCGCCTTCCAAAACACTGATGGAAACCATAACGTCCACAAGGTTGGAATCAAGTGTGGCAATCTGCGCTTCCAGCTGCTGCTTCATTCCCAGAGTTCATCCAGATAAGCGTATGTGGCATCCAGCTGTGCGCTGGTCCACGCCTGCTCTTCTCTCAGCTCCTGTTCCCTAGATGCACTTACGCTGACTACTGATACTGCACTCATGAGCAGTGCAAGAGTCAGGCAAACAATTCTTTTTTTCATATTAATTCACCCTCGCTGTTTTACTGTTCGCGTAATAATCTTGAAATAACTTGTCTCAATTCCTTTACATACTATCACATCATTTTATTGTTTGCAACCCTTTTTCATTAAAAAGTTTAAAACTTTGTAACATTTAATAAATCTATGCGAAATACTTTTCGAGATTTTTCCATTATAAAAGGGCAAATGCCTGACGGCATTCACCCTTTTCATGTTCTGCAGGAAACTCCCTGTCATATACTGTAATAAATTGCCCTGCGGTTTAGGAGAACAGGTTTGCAAGAATCTGATCCGCACTCTTATTGCGGTATCCGTCCGGATCCGAAGTGTATTTTCATTCCACCGGAAATAGTTGTACTGCTTAATATAATTTCCTACAGAGGTGTGATAATCGTATTTCTGGAATCCTTTGTATCGCTGCATGTAGGACTGCGCCAGTGTGATCGCCCGGCTGTTGTAGCCGCCTTCCGGAGTGGTCGTACCGGAAATCTGGACGCCCGCATCCGGGGTGGAGTGCAGAAGCACAACACTTCCGTCATAGCACTGTCCCAATACGATCCAGGTATGTCCGCTATTGTAAGCAATATCCCGGGATACAGCTTGTAATCCTTGCTGGACAAGTAGCTCTGGTTAAAGGTCTGTCCCCCAGCCTCTTCCGCTGTAAAGAGAACCCAGACTGCCGGAAACATCTGTGGAGTACTGTCCCATCACCTGGTAAACCGCCCAGCCCACATAGCCGGAGCAGTCAAGACCCATCTCGGTCTGATATCTGGTGTTGTTGTAATCATAATCGCTGGACTGTGCATTGTAGAACTGAATCCACTTGGGACTCACACCTTTTCTGACGGGGTCTGTATTGTTGTGCCCGCCGCCCCAGACATACAGGGTATTTCCCACCGGAAGCAGGGCATTCGCCAGAAATTCTTTTTACCGTTCGTTTTCCTGTGGGCTCTACCGATCCGCCGCTCGGATTCACCATCTCCGAGGACTGAAGCACGCCTTTGTCGGAAAATACATATTTAAAGCCATCCATTTCCAGGGTGCCGGTTGCCGCGATTCCCTGACTTTTCATTGAAATAGAAGGTCTCGCCGGTGCTGCTGTTCTTCACCCAGCCGGTCTTCATCTTACCATCATCCGTGTCAAAGAACCGCCGCTCCCCATCGGAGTTCTGAAGCCAGCCCTGTCGCCATGACGCCGCTTCCGTTATAGAAGTAACGCATATCGCCTTTGGAATTCTTCAGCCACCCCTTTGCCATGAAACCGCTGCCGCTAAAGAAGTAACGCATCTGGCCTTTGAGTTCGTCAGCCAGCCAGTGGACATCTTGCCGCTTTTTGGAAGCGAAGTAGCGCATATCGCCTTTGGAGTTCTGAACCCATTTGTTGCCATAATACCGGTTCCCTTGTAGAAATAACGGTATTCCCTTTGGAATTCTTCGCCCAGCCTTCCATCATCTGGCCGGTTCCGGTGGTAAAGTAGTAATAGTTCCCCTTTAATTTGAGGAAGCCTTTTTATATTTAACACCATTCTGATAATAGTATGTTTTGCCGTTCTCTTTCACAAAACCGTTCTTCACTGTGGTGGCCTGCACGTCTTTGGCCGTTGTCTGTGTTGTAAAGCCTGCTGCAAAGAGCATCAGAAACAACAGCACACCCCAGTATCGGAATCTTTTGTTCTTTTTTTTGCATGATTACCTTCCCCTCTCTGAAATTTTGAAAATGAGCCTTACCTTGGATTGTATTTTTACAATCTTGTTACATTTTATGGCTCCATTATAGTATAGATTTCAGAGCCGTCAACTGCATTCCAAAATTTCTTAATTTTACAACAAAAATGTGGTTTCTTTACAAAACCACATTTTTCGTAACAATAAAGCAATCGCGATCACAGAAGGTGTTTCCGAAGCTCTGCTCCGTCCTGGGCGCTCAAATACGCCGGCGCCACATCGAATACGGTTTTTCCGCCCTTCATTCCCTCCTGATTCATGCGGTAAGCAGCTCTTGCATAGGCAACGATAACAGAACCTGTAAATTCCGGGTTGGAATCCAGCTTTAAGCTGTACTCGATCACATGGTTGTGCTCTCATTGTTCCAGCCGGTCTTCCGGTACGATGACAAATCCGCCGTGGGGAAGTCCGCTGTGATCTCTCGTTTCATCTCTTCCTGAGAAATGAAATGTACAGTAGTATCATACTCTGCAAAGTAGTTGGGCATGGTCTTGATTTCCTCCTCAATGCGCCTCCAGATCTGCCCCCGGCTCCGCTACCACAAAGCACTCTCTGGTATGCTTCTGTCTGGTGGTCAGAACCGGATTCTCTCCGCGGCGCACTGCCTCCAAAGCGCCTCCACCGGAATGGTATACTGCTTGGCGTTCTTCACGCCTTTAATACGGCGGATGGCATCGGAATGTCCCTGGCTCACGCCCTTGCCCCAGAAGGTGTAGTCTTTTCCATCCGTCAGAATGGCATTGGCATACATCCGGTTCAGGGAAAACATTCCCGGATCCCAGCCAACAGAGATAATTCCAACATGGCCGCTCTTTTGACGCTGCCGCATCCACATTGGCAAAGTGTTCCGGAATTTTCGCGTGAGTGTCAAAACTGTCTACCACATTAAACCACTGCGCATATTTCGGGGTCTGCACCGGAAGGTCTGTCGCGCTTCCTCCGCAGATAATCAGAACATCGATCTCGTCCTTCATACTCTCAGCAGCATCTATCGAATAAACGCCCGCACTTTCTGTAAGGATTTTTACGGTTTCGGGATCACGGCGCGTAAAAACAGCCTTCAGTTCCATATCCGGATTATGCTTGATGGCGCACTCCACGCCGCGTCCCAGGTTTCCGTAGCCCAGAATTCCAACTCGAATACTCATAATTATCTCCTCCATTCACCATTTAATGTTTTAACACTTTAGTATGGTAATACACCTTTTTCTCCCTGTCAACATTTTTTTTGCAGAAAGGAGCTGTGTTTTTTCCTGCGCCTGCTGTCAGCAGCAGAAGATTCTTCCGGGACAGCAGAGATTGCAGGCCATGTTTCAGAAGACAGAGCTTCATGCACAGGCCGTCCCTGCCATGGGCATTCCGCCAAAGGGATTCTGCTGTTCCTGATACCAGGTACCTCCGCCTTCCATACGCTGCAGAAGCGCCCGGTACTGCATGTTGTCCGGCTCCAGGCACCGCCTCGCGAATGTGGTTCAAAGCATTCACATTGTTCCCAAGACCCATGTTCGCCATGGCGGAAAGATAGTACCACTGCCCGTTGCGCTGTGCCAGACCGGACAGCACATTCATCGCCTCCTGATAATGACCGCTCTGAATGTAGTTGGCAGCAGCCTGACGGCGAATGGATTCCTCGTCCTGGTAGCCCTGGCTCTGCTGTCCGCCAAAACCGCCAAAGCCGGTATAGTTCCGTCAAAGCCGCCGTCCCCTCCTTCATAATCTGGTCGTAGGCCTGCTGGACTTCCTTGAATTTTTCTTCTGCCTGTGCCTTGTTGGGGTTGTTGATATTGGCATCCGGATGGTATTTCCTGCTCAGACGCCGATACGCTTTTTTTATTTCCTCGTCGGACGCATTTCTGGATACGCCCAACACGCTATAAGGGTCAATCATCTTTTTTCTCCTGACGTTCTCTCCGTTTTCTGCTCACTTCCTCAAAGCGGCACCCAGACACCGGAATACAATATATTTCGAGGATATCTCCATATTTTATAATAGGAAGTTTCTCAAATTCCCGGCAGCACTCTGCCAGCATCATAATAAGAAGCTTCCGTGTGTTTTCCTGGAACCCTTCCATCATATAGGTTTTGGAAACGGATTGTAATTTCCATTTTTCACATCCTTCTCCACATCCTCGTAGGCGTCCAGAAGATAGATGTATTTTCCCAGGTAAAGCCCATGCGCCGAAGGGTTGGCTCCCATTCATCCTGGCGGTAGGCAAACATTTCTTCCATGATCTTCCCAAAGCAGCCCGCCATTTTGTCAATATCCTCTCTCCTGCCTTTTCCCAGGCAGAAAGCTGTTCCAGACAGGAAACCACGATTTTTGTTTTTTGGCGGTAATGCGCCGCAAGACGGCGGTTTTTTTTTTGAGAAGTCTTGCGTACGCCAGCTTCAGAAGCTTTCGCTCATCTCTCCAGTCGTCATCACATTTATAATAGGTAAGAATGATATTCATGTCTGCCGCATACTCTGTAATTTCATTTTTTCGGACCGGCTGACGGCAGACCGGATGCATGACGCACCTGGTTTTTCCTTTTTCTGGTGGGAGGCTCGTAGAGAGCGCTCAACAAAACCAGCAGAAACGTAAGATCATAATTCAGAGAAATCTGGCCGGAAAGACCGTATCTTCCTTCAGCTCACGGCAAAGACCGCAGTAAAAAGAACGGTACACATCAAAATCCTTGAATTTCATCTCCGGCTGATTCATTACAATATATCCGAACATGTCAGCTCTTTTTACAAACTTTGTCTGGCACTTTGGGCACACGATCTCAATTTTTCCTTTGCCTTTGGGAATCCTGATTTTTGACCGCATCCCGGGCACGTATAAATATGATGTGTTTTTTCTCTGACTCATCAGGTTTTTTCTCTGTTGAAACGGCTGCGGATCCCTGCCGTCATTCCGAGAAATTTCTGATTTTCCGCATAGCGCTTCGAATATTCCTGGAAAAAATGCGGAAATACGTATAAACAATGGCCGCCAGTCCAAGAAAATCCAGAAGTGCCGCCAGATTCCGATTCCGCCCGGTGAACACTGACAAAATGACGCTCACCAGAGCAAACCCCATCGTAAATTTTGAAAGAGAATCCACTCCATATCGTCCCTGCATAAAACGTATAAATTTTCTTTCATAGCAAAACCTCTTATCTTTCTTTTGCAAAGACTTTTACCACTTCTGCAATGTACGCGGTATGGTAGTCCTTGTGAGGATACCTTGTTCTGGTCATTTTCAGACGCGGCAAAGCACTCCGGACGGATGTCGTCATGGTACATTTTCCTGCATACAAAACAGTATCCGCCTCCTGATTCCAGGTGTCGTCGAAAAAACCGGCGGTAAGACCGGCTCTCTGATTTTGTCAATGCCTTTTCCGCTGACCGTTAAAGCAGTAGTTCAGCGCCTCGCGGTATTCTCCCGGAAGCACGGAGATGGTAAAAAGTTTCTTCCTGTCCACAAACTCCTTGGTATAGCGCTGCGGCCGAATGTATACCGTCGCAGCCGGCTTCCCCACATTACCCCCAGAGCGCCCCAGCTGGCTGTCATGGTGTTGCACTTCTCCTCATTCCCGGCTGTAATCAGCAGCCAGTCTTTTCCAATGGTTGTAAATGGGTTCATCTGCAGTTCTTCTGCTTTTACCTCACGAAATCCCATGTTCTTCACACTCGCTTTCTTTCCTTGTTTTCAGCTGTTTTGTTCTGTGCTTTCTACATTTTAGAATACATTCTAGCACAGAAGCATTCAAATTTCCAGCAAAAAAAGGAGCTGTTTTTACAACAACTCCTCTTATCTTCTCCTTGCCTATGCCTGCTTCGGCGTAATGTGCAAAAAGCTGCATTTTGATCAGCGCCGGACGCGCGGCATTGTACAGGAATCCTACCAGCACGACAGAAACCACTGCATTGGCAAAGGTTGTCACTGCACTCATCTTCGCCAGAACATCTGCCATCTGCTGCGGCTGCCCCAGAACGATCTGCTTGTAAAATATCCCACCAGCGGATCCGCCACCACATTAAAGGAGAGACCGGCCACTGCTGCCAGCGTGCTCCCGTGTTACATACATATCTGCGGTCATTGCTCTCATTAATGAGCAATTTGTGCGCTACCAGGCCGGTGATCAGACCAATGCAAAGCTTAAGCACAAATGTCCGTTCGGAGCCACGGTAATATACACCGGGTCAAGGATATCCGCAATGCTCATTCCATTTCCCGCCAGCCCGCCGTACCATCCGCCGAGAAACAGCGCTCCCAGCACACAAAAGGCGTTTCCGATATGAAGCGAAGTGGCATCGCCGCCGGGAACCGGAATCTTGATCTGCAAAATGTAAAGGTTATAAAGCACAGCGCCGCGAAAATAGCCGTCTGCGCAAGTTTCATAATGGTAGAATTCTGTCTGTTCATGATGTTCACTGCCCTTCCTTTTTTCCTTTTTCACATCATACGCAAAAAACTGGTATTTCATCAATACACAATTTTCACATTTTTTTAAAGGACAGTTTGTTTTTCTTCTGTTATTCGTAAACCTCCTCGGTCACCGGAACGTCTTTCCAGACCTGTGGCCTCTCCATTGACTTCCTCCGGCACTGCCGCCTCAGCCGCCGCGCCCTCTTCTGCAGTAGTTTCTTGTTCCCTCTGCAGGCGCCTCGGTGCTGTCTGCTGTTCCGGGATCTTCAAAGGTCATTTCGCCATACAGAGTCTCAAAAACTTCACAGTATCGTCAAACAGGATCTGCTTATCCTCCGGCGTCACATCCGCAAGAATGTCTTCTCCTCCACGGCCTTGCTGTCCATGCCAAACAGCTTCTGAAGCTGTTCGTACACAGCGTTCAGCTCATCGCTCAAATATGGTGGTCTCAGCTGCCGCATAAGCCGGATCTGTGAGAACCTTGAAATATGCATTCGTTACAGCTTCCGCAAGTTTTTTGCCGGTTTCCGTCTCAAGCGTTACCTTAACCTGCGCCTCTGCTCCCAGCACTCCTGAAGCGCCACAAGATCTCCCTGGTATTCGCCTGTGCAGAACTTCTCCGCCTGCTCAAACATACTGAGCTGCTGCTCGCTCAGAAGAGTCTTATCCAACGCGTTGCCGGCCTGCTCTTCCGTTCCCTCATCCGTGTGGGCATCTGCGCTTCCATCCTCCGGGACCTCTGTAAATTCTTCGTTGTAATCTTCCAGCGGCAGCATGTCGTCGCTTCCGTCATCCGTTCTTCCGTAGTCTCCACCAGATCTTCCTCCGGAGCTGTGGTCTCGCTCATATCAGCGCCGGGCTCTGTGGTCTCTGTCAGATCTTCCCCGGCTCCGTGGTTCTGTCAGATCCTCACCCGGTTCCGTCGTCTCCGTCAGCTCTTCTCCCGGCTCCGTGGTCTCTGTCAGCTCTTCTCCCGGCTCTTGTACTGCGCCGGTCTCCTGCTCAAGCGTGGGTCTTCTGTGGAGCTTGCCTTAATATCTTCACCGAGAACACTCTCATCCACATCGTTCATGATGCTGTCCTTGTCCTCCGGTTCTGCCGGCTTCTGCTCCTCGCTCTGTGCCGCCGCATCGCCGTTCCCGCCGTCCGGGGCGCTCTCAGCCTTATCGTCAGCTGCCGCGCTGTTCTCACCGGTCACATTCTCATCCACATGCTCCAGCGTATCCTTCACATCCTCATATACATACCCCTGTTCCGCGATCTGCTCCAGTAGCGCAACGATCTGATCCAGTTGCTCCTGGATCTACGGTAACATTATTCTGCTGGGCAATGTTCTGACAATATTGTAAATTTCATCGGCATTCTGGACATTGTTCTCAATAACCTCCATTTTGGACTGGTTGATCACGGTGGTGGCGTCATTCTTGCCCACCTCGTCTGCCAGATTGCCGGTTACCACGATCTCCTCTGTCGCTATCTGCTTTTTTCCTCGTCCTTTCTCCGCTGGCCTTCTCATAGCCATCTGGATGCCTGTAAGAGCGCCTGTTCCGGACACCTCAAAGGGACAGGCTGCAATGACCTCGCAGTTTTTCACACCGGAAGTGGAAAGGGTGCTGGCGATCATATTTCCGGTTACCCAGTTCAGGTTCGCGGTGCGCACCTTGATCCCGCCGGAATCTGTAGGACGCACATAGGCACAGCTCACCGTTCTTGTTCCGATCTGGGAAAGCGGCACATAGTCGCTGAGATGTTCCCGCTCATCTTCATTGGTAATATACATGATCTCCACTTCGTCTGCGTTTACTTTGAAATAGCGGAGCATCGTGTTCATCTGTTCCTTGCTTAAGTCAGCTCCCAGCGTCACAACGCGCATCGCATCCGCCGATACCGTAAAAAGCAGGCGCAAGACTTCCGACAGCCAGACATGCACTGCAGAGCAGCGCTCCTATCACATTCTTTTTCCTCATAATCTTCCTCCATAACCCAATACTTATTTTAATATGTGCAGCACCAGCATATGCTGCTGCCTTGATAGCCTAATTGTAGCATGCCTTTTATGTATTCTGTAATCTGCATTATCTGCGGCGGCACCTCACGAAAGTACGCCAATGCCGTCCAGAAGGATCTTAAGCCCGATGAGGATTAGGATCACGCCTCCCATCAGCTCTGCCCGGGATTTGTATTTCTCTCCGAAAATACTTCCTATTTTTATACCGGCTGCGGAACAGACAAAGGTGACCACCCGATAAAGCGACACCGCCGGAACGATCCGCACACTAAAAATGCGAAGGTCACCCCACTGCCAGCGCGTCAATGCTGGTGGCCACCGCAAGAAGCAGCATATCCCTGGGTTTCATGGAACAATCCAGCGTTTCCTCTTCGCCAAAGGCTTCTTTTATCATATTGCCGCCGATGATCGCCAACAGGAAAAAGGCGATCCAGTGGTCATATTCTGTAATCATGTCCGCAAAAACGTCCCGCAAAATACCCGACCAGGGGCATCAGCGCCTGAAATCCTCCAAACCACAGGCCTGTCAGGCACATATGCCTGGGTTTGATTTTTCCCAGCGACAATCCCTTTGCACACGGAAACGGCAAAGGCATCCATGGAAAGCCCCACCGCCAGTATGAAAAGTTCTGCAAGACTCATTTTTTCTTCCTCCTCGAAGTACCTTATAATAGTATCAAAATCCCCGGAGGAGCTTTTTTCCTCCTGCCGGATTTCCCAGTGAATCAGAAGGTCAGCGCCGCGCGCAAAGCGATGATGCCCGCCACGATGGCGATCTCCTTCCACTCCCGCACGATCACTGTGCGGGAGGATTTCACTGCCCAGCTTGAACTCCAGCCCCATGGCTAGGCCTTTTGCCAGATAGATCCGCGTGTCCGGCTTTCTTGTGAGGAATTTGTAAAGGCTCACAAGACTGGTGCCGATAATGACACCCACGCCGGTAAATTCAAAGACCAGAATTCCCAGCTCTACCAGATTTTCCAGGAGCATTTTCAGCATGTCCAACATCTGCGCCATCTTTCGTTCCGCCTTTCTGCTTTCTTTCCGTTATTCTTCCCCATTTGGCCAAAGCCACACCTTTATTTTTTAAGAGAACGGTTGATTTTCCAAAAGTCGCCCAGCGCCTTCTTTCCCACCTTGAAAATTTTCCGGAGATTGATGGAATTGACGCCTCCCCTGTCTGGGCCGGAAGGTAATCGGCAGATATTTCACGGAATGCTTCTTTTCATGTAAAACACCACCAACAGCACATTGGAAAGAAAGAAGTCCTTTGGAATCAGCGGAAGGATCTCCTTCATCGTCCCTGCGCTCATCAGCCGGAACGGTGTGTTTACATCCGCCGCCCGAACCCCAAAGCACAAAAGCACCACAAGCTTTGGACCTTGGTGACCACCACTTGAAAATCCATCCTGCCGATGGTTCCGGTTTCCGATGATCATATCATACTGTCCTCTCAGCTCCCAGAAAGGCCAGAATTCCTCCGGCAGCGTCTGGCCGTCTGAGTCCGTCTGAAAAATATAGTCCGCCCCGGCCTCAAGCGCATACTGATAGCCATAAAGCACGGCTGCGCCATGACCTCCGTTTTCCTTGGTGAGCGGCAAAAACTGCGGCCGCCCCTCCTGGCAGGCCTTCATAATCTCCCAGGTATCATCCTTGCTTCCGTCATTGACGATCACCAGGCGGCTCTCCGGACCTGTGCGGGCCACGACCTGATACCACTGCTCAATAATATTCTGAATATTTTCTCTTTCGTTATATGCAGGAATTACATAACATAAAGTTTGTCCATAGGTTTTCTCCAAATCTTTGATATTCTTCCAGGATTATTTCCTTTGATTATAGCGCAGGAGCCGCTATTTATCAAATCTTTATTTTTCTCTTCCGGTCTTTTTCCCCTTCTTAATATCCTTTGTAATATGCTGTATACAACGATAAGGAGGTAATCCAAATGACAGAGTTTATGAAAAATGTTGCCCGCCTGGAACGGCGGTTTGACAGAAAAGCAGAATCCTTCACCTTTCATCATCCGGTGCTGGCCTCCCTCTTAATGTTTGTCGGTCTTCCGCTCTTTGTGCTTACCGCCGTGTGCCTGTCCACCATCGTGATCTCCCTTCCTGTTTCCTGGCTCATGGGCTGGGTATAGCACTTTATACAATCTTTATACAATCTTAATACCGCACACCTGGTTCCTTATACGGATTTAACGCAAATTAAGATATGATTAAGGAAATATAAAGAAAACATTTTATCAGGTGTGCAGACATGGGAAAAAAACATATCAACAAACATATTTCATCTTTTCAAATCATTATCCTCGGATTTTTATCCGTGATCCTGACCGGGGCGCTCCTTCTGATGCTGCCCTTTGCAACCGCAGAGCCTGGTGGGGCATCCTTTACGGATGCTTTATTTACCTCCACCTCTGCGGTGTGCGTAACCGGTCTTGTGCTTCATGACACGGCGACCTACTGGTCTTCCTTCGGACAATTTGTTATTATGTTCCTCATACAGATCGGCGGTATGGGCGTGGTGACCGTATCCGTATCCGTGGCGATCTTTTCCGGACGAAAGATCAGTCTGATGCAGCGCAGCACCATGCAGGAATCCATTTCCGCGCCGCAGATGGGCGGTATTGTCCGCATGACCGGTTTTATCCTGAAAGTAACCATCTGTATCGAGCTGATCGGGCGGCCCTTCTCTCCACTGTTTTCTGCCGGGAGCACGGGCTGTTCAAGGGACTGTGGTATTCCCTGTTCCATGCGGTTTCCGCGTTCTGCAATGCGGGGTTTGATCTGAGCGGTATCCGGGAGCCTTTTCCTCTCTCACAGCCTACGCGGCAAATCCTGTCATCAACCTTACCATCATGGCTCTGATCGTGTCCGGCGGTATCGGCTTCCTGACCTGGGATGACATTAAGAAGCACAAGCTGCATTTCCAGAAATACCGGATGCAGAGCAAGGTCATTCTTACCGTAACTGCAGCCTTGATCACCGTTCCTGCCATTTACTTTTTTTTTCTTTTTGAATTTTCCGGGCTTCCGCTGGGAGAGCGGATCTTAAGCTCTTTATTTCAGTCGGTCACCCCAAGAACAGCCGGATTCAATACTGCGGATCTGACGCTTTTGACCGAGACAGGCATCATGCTCACCATTATCCTTATGCTCATCGGCGGTTCTCCCGGCTCCACAGCCGGCGGTATGAAAACCACCACCATTGCTGTGCTGTTTTCTTCTGCTCTGTCTGTGTTCCAGCAGAAGGAGGACGCGCACTTTTTTCGGCCGGCGCGCGCCGGAAGGAGCGGTAAAAAAGCGCGGCCACTGTATTCCTTATGTACATTACGCTGTTTCTCGGCAGCGGCATGATCATCAGCCGGGTGGAGGACATCCCGCTTCTGACGGCCTTGTTTGAGACAAGCTCGGCCATAGGAACCGTAGGTCTTTCCCTGGGCGTGACCCCGGAGCTTGGACTTTTGTCCCAGTTCCTTCTCATCGGACTGATGTTCTTTGGCCGTGTGGGAGGACTTACCCTGATCTACGCAGCGTTTTCCAAAAAATACAGCATTGCTTCAAAATATCCACAGGAAAAAAATAACCATTGGCTAAAGGAGGAACTTATATTATCATGAAATCTATACTGCTTGTAGGACTCGGGCGTTTTGGACGCCACATCGCGATGAAGCTCAACGAGCTGAATCACCAGGTCATGGCGATCGACATCCAGGAAAAACGGGTGGAGGCTGTCCTTCCCTATGTGACAAACGCTCAGATCGGAGACGGCACGGACGCGGAATTTCTGTGCTCCCTTGGCGTGCGTAATTTTGACGTGTGCATTGTGGCCTTGGCGACAACTTCCAGAACTCTCTGGAAACCACCTCTCTCTTAAAAAGAGCTGGGTGCGCCCCTGGTCGTATCCAGAGCTGCCCGGGACGTCCACGCAAAATTCCTGCTTCGGAACGGTGCCGACGAAATTGTCTATCCGGAAAAACAGCTAGCATCCTGGACCGCGATACGCTACAGCGCAGACCACATTTTTGACTATATCGAGCTTGACGGAGAATACGCCATTTTGAAATCGCCATTCCGGACACCTGGACAGGACGGACATCGGAAATCTGGATATCCGCAAAAATATAACATCAATATCATGGCACTGAAACGGGACGGGCAGCTGAATATGAATATTTCCACGGAAACCGTTCTCCATCCTGACGAAACCATGCTGGTTCTTGGCGATATGAAAAGTATCCACAAATGCTTCCATATATAGAAGGGAGGAGTTTTCATGACAGACACGCAGCTCAAAGGACATCTGAAAATCTTCTTCGGCTATGCAGCCGGCGTAGGAAAAACCTACGCCATGCTCAATGCCGCCCTCACGGCCAGAGAGCGAGGCGTGGATGTCATTGCCGGATATATCGATTCTCATGACCGTCCGCAGACCGCTGCCCTGACACAGCAGCTGGAACAGCTCTCGGTCCTGACTGTAAACTGCCAGGGCACGCTGTTTCACGAATTTGATATTGACGCTGCCATCCGCCGCCATCCCCAGCTGATCCTCATCTACGAGCTGGCGCACACCAACGCACCCGGGTGTCGACACACCAAACGTTACCAGGATATTTCAGAGCTTCTCAATGCCGGGATTGACGTATACACAACGGTCAATGTACAAAACCTGGAAAGCCTGAACGACGTGGTGGAGGCCATCACCCAGATCACCGTAAACGAGCGCATTCCCGACTCCGTTTTTGACAATGCCGACCAGGTGGAGCTGGTGGATATCGAACCCAGAGAGCTCATGGAACGTCTCCTGGCAGGAAACGTATACCGTGAGCTTCAGTCTCAGCAGGCTCTCAAAAATTTTTTCACCGTGGAAAACCTTACCGCACTTCGCGAAATTGCCCTAAGGCGATGCGCTGACCGGGTGAATCGCGCGACAGAGGATGTGCGTTCCAAAAACCGAAGAGACTATCACACGGACGAGCACATTTTAGTCTGTCTGTCCCCGCGCCTTCCAATGGGCGGATCATCCGTACCGCGGCCAGAATAGCCAACGCCTTCCGCGCCGCCTTCACCGCTCTGTTCGTGGAGACCTCGGATTTTTCCTCCCTGAACGAAAAAGACAAAAACGCCTGCGCGAAAACGCACGCCTGGCACAGCAGCTTGGCGCAAACATCGAGACGGTGTACGGCGATGACGTATCCCTGCAGATTGCGGAGTTCGCTCGGATTTCCGGCGTTTCCAAAATCGTCATAGGAAGGAGCTCCGCCACCAGAAAATATTTTTTCAGCAAACCGACGCTTACCGACAAGCTCATTGCCGCAGCCCCCAATCTGGATGTCTATATCATTCCCGACAATGCGCCTTCCAATTCCAGATATTACGATTCCAAACAGCACCGAAAAACAGCATTGTCTTTTTCTCTTTCCGACATCGCAAAAAGCATCGGCATTCTGATCGGAGCAAGCTTTATCGGCACTGTCTTTGACAAGCTGGGCTTCACGGAGGTCAACATCATCACCGTCTATATTCTCGGCGTTCTGATCACCTCTGTGGTGACCAGGCACCAGATATACAGCCTGATCGCGTCCGTTGTCAGTGTGTTTGTGTTTAACTTTTTGTTTACAACGCCAAGATACAGCTTTCTGGCCCATGACCCGAGCTATCCCATCACTTTTATCGTCATGTTCCTGGCTGCGTTTATTACAGGCTCCCTTGCCGTGCAGCTGAAAAACAATGCCCGGCATTCGGCACAGGCTGCTTTCCGAACGAAGATTCTTTTTTGACACCAACCAGCTTATGCAGCAGGCTACCAACGGACAGGAAATCGCCCGGATCACTGCCAATCAGCTCATCGCTTTTGGGCACGGATATTATCATTTACCCGGTCAATGACGGAAAACTGACTCCGCCCCAGGTATTTCCCGCTTCTGAAGAGCCTCTTGATGAACGCTGCATTTCCGCCCGGGAAAGAGCGGTTGCCAACTGGGTGCTTAAGAACAACAAGCACGCAGGCGCCACCACCGACACCTCCTCCGATGCCAGATGCCTCTATCTTTCCATCCGAAAACAGCAACGTCTACGGCGTAGTCGGAATCGTGATCGGCGAAAATCCCCGGACAGCTTTGAAACCAGCATCCTTCTGTCCATTCTGGGAGAAAGCGCCCTGGCAATGGAAAACCAGAAAAACGCGAAGGAAAAAGAAGAAGCCGCGATTCTCGCCAAAAACGAGCAGCTGCGCGCCAATCTTCTGCGGGCGATCTCCCGATCTGCGCACGCCACTCACTTCCATTTCCGGAAACGCCAGCAATCTTATGTCAAACGGGGCATCTTTTGACGAGGAGACACGAAAAGAGCTCTATACAGATATTTATGACGATTCCATGTGGCTCATAAATCTTGTGGAAAATCTCCTGTCCGTTACCCGGCTGGAGGAAGGACGCATGAACCTGCGCATGTCCACGGAGCTTGTGGAGGATGTCGTGACGGAAGCGCTCCGCCACATAAACCGCAAATCCGCGGAACACAAAATCTCCGTAGAAAGCCAGGACGAGCTTCTCCTGGCAAAAATGGACGCCAAGCTCATCGTCCAGGTCATCATCAACATCGTGGACAATGCCATCACATACACCCCGGCCGGTTCCCATATCCTGATTTCTGTTTCCCGCAGAGACGACAAAGCGGTCATCCAGATTTCGACAACTACCTGGGGATCCCCGATGAAATGAAGCCGCATATCTTCGATATGTTTTACAGCGGCGCCAACAAGGTCGCGGACAGCCGCAGAAGTCTGGGGTTGGGATTATCCTCTGCAAATCCATCGTCAACGCCCATGGAGGCCAGCTGACCGTGGCTGACAATAAGCCCCACGGAACCATTTTTACATTTACTTTAGCAGTTAAGGAGGCGCATTTACATGAATAAACCATTAATTCTGGTGGTGGAGGACGATACCTCCGTAAAAAATCTGATCACCACCACCCTGAAAACCCACGATTACCGTTATCTTACCGTTTCCAACGGCGCCACCGCCATCATGGACGTGGCTTCTCACAACCCGGATATCGTGCTTCTGGATCTGGGTCTTCCGGATATGGACGGCCTTGATGTCATCAAAAGATCCGCACCTGGTCCAACCTTCCCATTCTGGTCATCAGCGCCAGAAGCGAGGACACGGACAAGATCGAAGCGCTGGATGCAGGCGCGGATGATTACCTCACAAAGCCCTTTTTCTGTGGAAGAGCTTCTGGCGCGCCTCCGCGTCACGCAGCGCCGCCTGGCCATGATGCAGAACGGCCTCCTGCGGAGGCTGCGGTTTTCACAAACGGCGCGCTCCGCATTGACTATGCCGCAGGCTGCGCTTATCTGAATGACGAAGAGCTGCACCTGACTCCCATTGAATATAAGCTTCTCTGTCTGCTGGCCAAAAATGCCGGCAAGGTTCTGACGCACACCTATATCACACAGAAAATCTGGGGAAGCAGCTGGGAAAATGATGTTGCCTCTCTGCGGGTGTTCATGGCAACCCTGCGCAAAAAAATCGAGTCCTCCCCCGATGGCGCAGTATATTCAGACCCATGTGGGTGTGGGCTACCGAATGCTGAAAGTATAAAAAAGTCCCGGTGGATTTTCCGCCGGGATTTTTTATCGCAGAGCCTCCTGCAATGCTTCTATTTTGTCGATCCTTTCCAGCACCAGCGCCGCCTCTCCCAGTATCGCGCTGATAACGTCGTATTCAAAGCCTGATCTCCCGGCGCTCTTCCAGCACCAGTCCCACAACCGCGGTTACATGCTCCTTGTCCATCACCGGAAGATAAATTGCCTGCGCATCCGGCAGGGTATGTGGTGCAGCCACCTGATGACCGTTTTTGAACACCCAGCTTACCACCGCCCGTTCCGTCTGCGAAGTGTACCCAAGGGAAAGGCCGTCCAACCGACCCTCATCCAGCCCTTTTCGCAGGTACACTCGGTTCCCGCATCTGACCGTTGCTTTTCAGATAGACGATCACGGTAAAATTCATCATCTTCTGGATCTGCGAGGCCAGCTCATTGCTCACCTCTTCCCTGGAGCTGACCCGGCGGAGCTTTCCGGCTGTTGGACAATAAAATCTCTGTCCGGTAAGCCCGCTTTGCGTTTAATTCACGGTTTCTCCGTATATATCCTCTCGCCACCACAGAAGCCAAAGCCGCCCCGAGCAAAAACGCCATAAGCAGCTTCAGCTCCGGCCTTCCCAGCCGCTCAGACTGCAGACACACCGCTGCCCCCAGGCACAGCAGGGCCAGTATTTTTACAAAGTCCGCGGCACGCAGACGCCCGTCTCTTTCCCCGCCCGGGGGATGGAATTTTCCCGCGGCACGCTCGCTCTGCAGATCCGGAATGATGTAGACATCCAGGTTGGGCGCATAGAGGCTGATTGCATCCACCATGGTTTTCTTTGTCTGTCCGAAATAGATGCGGTGATTGGTTTTTCCGATGACCAGCTTGGTCACATTGCTCACCTTGGCATATTCCGCAATCTGCTGCGCCACATCCTCCCCGTATACCACCGCCACCTTCGCTCCCAGAGTCTTGGCAAGCCTCATATTTTCATCCCGCCGTTTTTTTTGCATGTTCATCCATGTTCTGAAGCTTTTGGTTCTCCACATAAAGAGCCGTAAACTCTCCGTGAAACGCATAGGCCAGCCGGGCGGCCGCCCGATCACCTTCGTGTTGGTGGGGGAAGGGGAAATGCAGGTCGCAGCATGCTCTCCCGCCGAAAATTCCCCGCTTCCCATCCGCTTGCGCTCGGTCTCCGCCAGATGGTTCACACGGTCCGCCATGCGCCTTAATGCAATTTCCCGAAGCGCAATGAGCTTGTCTCTGGTAAAGAAATTCTCAAGCGCTCTTGCGGCCTGCACCTGACTGTAGATCTTCCCCTCCTTCATCCGGGTGATCAATTCTTCCGCTTCAATATCCACCAGCTTTACCTGGTCTGCCTCATCAAACACCGAATCCGGAATCCGCTCCCTCACCTGGATCCCGGTGATACTTCCCACAATATCGTTAAGGCTTTCCAGATGCTGGATATTGACCGTGGTATATACATTGATGCCATGCTCCAGAAGCTCCTTGACATCCTGATACCGTTTCCTGTGGCGGCATCCGGGTGCATTGGTGTGTGCCAGCTCATCCACCAGAAGCACCTTTGGACGGCGCTTCAAAGCCCCGTCCAGATCAAATTCTCTCACTTTAATTCCCTTTGTAATCCACCATGAGAAACGGAAGTTTTTCCAGCCCCTGCTCCATGGCAGCCGTTTCTGCCCTCCTGTGAGGTTCCACATAACCGGCCACCACATCCACACCCTGGCGCTTCAGATCCTGTGCTGCTTCCAGCATGGCATAGGTTTTGCCCGTTCCTGCCGCAAACCCCAGAAAGATTTTCAGCCGCCCGAACTCTTTTTTCTGGATCCGCTCCTCTTCTGCTTGAAGCTGCTCCAGAAGCTCCTTCGGACTTGGCCTTTTGTCCCTCTCATGTCTTAAATCTCTCCCATTTCTTTTGCAAGCTCCAGATTGCACTTGAGCACATTCACACTCCTCGCCATAAATCCCCAAAGCCTTGCCCTCTGTATTCCGCTCCACAATGGCGCGGGACCGTATCCTCAGACAGCCCGGAATTTTCTGCCACAGCAGGTATCTGGATCTCTGCGGATTCCGGTGTAATGTGGGGTCCAGCCCGGAGCCGGAGGCAGTCAGCAGGTCTGCCGGGATATCGCCCTCTTTTCACATCCGGGTGCTCCCTTAAAAACTCCTCCACCGACTGTTGTACCCGGGTCTCAAGCTCCTCGTTGGTTGCGCCGTAGTTGTAATTTCCGGAGGCTGCATTGGCGATCGCCTCCTCTTCTGTGTCATACATATTGTAACCCACGCTGGAGACACGCCCCTGAAAATACCGGTTATCCATGGAGAAATCCTGCCCCACCAGCGCAGATCCCACCGCCTCTTCCGGTTTTGTCGTCTTTTCTCCCCTCCGCGGTCAGAAGGCTTCCATTGGCCTGGTGCGGAAAGATCACCTGGCCAAGCCCCGTGAGCGCTGCGGGATATGCAAACCCGCAGACCGCCAGCATTACAACGGTGAGCGCCAGAGCGCCTTTGATATAGTTCAAAAATGATTTCATGAAAATTGCCTCCTTACATGCCGAGCATCGCAGCAGCGGCGCTACAATGCAGTCAATGAGTTTGATACCGACAAAGGGCACGATAATGCCTCCAAGTCCATAGATCCCCATATTTTTCAAAAGCATTTTTTCGAACTCATGGGTTTGTATTTTACGCCCCTCATGGCAATGGGAATCAGGCAGGGAATGATGATCGCGTTAAAAATCAGTGCAGACAGGATCGCGGACGTAGGTGTTGCCAGCTTCATGATATTGAGCATCTGCATCTGCGGGATCACCAGGGTAAACATGGCCGGGATGATGGCGAAATACTTTGCCACATCATTGGCAATACTGAAGGTTGTCAGGGAACCCCTGGTGATCAGGAGCTGCTTTCCGATTTCCACAACCTCCAGGATCTTGGTGGGATCCGAATCCAGATCCACCATATTGGCTGCTTCCTTTGCAGCGGCGGTTCCGGAATTCATGGCAAGTCCCACATCGGCCTGCGCCAGCGCCGGAGCATCATTGGTTCCGTCTCCTGTCATGGCGACCAGCTTGCCCCTCCGCCTGCTCCTTCCTGATCGCTTCGATTTTATCCTCCGGCTTGCACTCTGCGATAAAGCCGTCCACACCGGCTTCCTTTGGCGATGGTCGCCGCGGTGAGCGGATTGTCGCCGGTGCACATGATCGTCTTGATCCCGATTTCCCGCAGTCTTGGAACCGCTCTGCCAGCCCCGGCTTCACCGTATCTTTCAGGTAGATCACACCGTAGATCACATTGTCTGCTGTCACCACCAGCGGTGTTCCCCAAGGCCGGAAATCTTTTTCCACGATTTCGTCCAGATCTGCCGGGATCGTCCCGCCGTTTTTCTTTACCATGGCCTTGATCGCTTCCGCCGCGCCTTTTCGCACCTTTGATCCGTTGGGAAGATTGACGCCGGACATTTTGACTGTGCGGTAAAACTCAATAAATTCCATCTGCTCCGCCGCACTGTCGTCAATCCGGGTTCCCCTGGCTTTTTGCCAAGTTCCACCGTGGATTTTCCCTCCGGGGTCGGATCGCACAGAGAACACATGACCGCATAATCTGTCAGATCCTCCTTCGTCTGTCCCTTTTACCGGATAAAACTCCGCCGCCAGGCGGTTTCCATATGTAATCGTTCCCGTCTTGTCTAAAATCATGGTGTCCACGTCTCCGCAGGCCTCCACTGCCTTTCCGGACATGGCAATGACGTTAAATCTTGTCACACGGTCCATGCCGGCAATACCGATGGCGGAAAGCAAACCTCCGATGGTGGTTGGGATCAGGCATACCAGCAGGGCGATCATCGTCGATATCGGAATTTCCACATTCAGATATGCGGCAAAGGGATACATGCACACAACCACCAGCAAAAATACAATGGTGAGACATACCAGCAGCGTATTCAGGGAAATCTCGTTTGGCGTTTTCTGCCTGGGCGCCTTCCACCAGGGCGATCATCTTATCCAGGAAGGACTCTCCCGGTTTTGATGTGATCCGGATCTTCAGCCAGTCACTGACCACGGTGGTTCCGCCTGTCACGGAGGAAAAATCGGTTCCCGCTTCCCTGGTGACCGGCGCGGATTCCCCGGTGATGGCCGATTCATCCACCGACGCAAGGCCTTCGATCACTTCGCCGTCGTTTGGGATCACCTCCGGCACGAACCAGCACCACATCGCCTCTCTTTAACTGGGAAGCGCTGACAGTGCACTCAGAGCCGTCTTCCTGGATCAGGCAGGACTTTGTATCCTGCTTTGTTTTTTTCAGAGAGGCAGCCTGCGCTTTGCCGCGCCCCTCCGCCACAGACTCTGCAAAATTCGCAAACAAAACGGTCACAAACAGGATTCCGCAGACGATTCCGTTGTACAGCCGCAGATGCTGCTGTGCCACAGCCTGGGCGCTGTCGCCAAAGGCTGTCGGCAGGATCGTCATGATCAGCGTCAGCACAAATCCCAGCTCTACCACAAACATGACCGGGTTTTCAGCATATATCTGGGTCCAGCTTCTGAAACGCACCGATGACAGAGCTTTTAAAATGTCCCTTGTTATAAACTTTGTTTTTTGCTGTTTTTAGACATTTCACAAGATTCCTTTCTATATTCTTACTGCCTTCCAGCTAAAACCACAACGTCAGGTGTTCCGCACGTGGATTCCCAGCCAGCGCCGGAAGAAGGTCAGTGCCGCGAAAATGTATACAAAGAATACCAGCAGGACCGTGAACATCACATTGTCCGTGCGCATGAAGTCCCCAGATTCCCTGACGCGCTTTTTGGAAAGCAGGAGCCTGCAATGGCAAGCTGCGCGATTATGGCAATGTAGCGTCCGAAGAACATGGCAAGACCGGTGGTGATATTCCAGAAATAGCTGTTGTCTGCCAGACCTTCAAATCCGGAGCCGTTGTTTGCCGCCGAAGAGGCATACTCATAAAGCACCTGCGACAATCCGTGGAAGGATGGATTGGTAATTCCCGCCAGACCTTCCGGAACACAGACCGCCAGAGCGGAGAAGCCAAGAATCAGCAGAGGATGCACGATCAGGACGAGCACGACCAGCTTCATCTCTTTGCCTTCTATTTTTTTGCCCAGATACTCCGGCGTCCGCCCTACCATCAGCCCGCAGATAAAGACGGTCAGGATCGCGTACATGAGCATGTTCATCAGTCCTACGCCAAGCCCGCCGAACACCACGTTCAGCATCATGTGGAGCATGGGTACCAGTCCGCCCAGCGGTGTCAGGGTATCGTGCATATTGTTGACCGTGCCGGTGGTAAAGGAGGTGGTCACTGTGGTAAACAGCGCCGACTGATCCACGCCGAAGCGCACCTCTTTTTCCTTCCATGCTTCCCATATCCTGGTTAAGCCCAACAGCCTCCAGTCTTGGATTGCCGGCTCTTTCCGCTGAAACGCAGATGCACAGGCCTGCCACAAAGAGGATTGCCATGGCCGCAAAACACTTCTGCCCTGCCGCCCGAATATCGGCTCCTTCTCTGCAACAGCCACGGTACCGGACGCCGCAGCCGCGGCCTTCCTTTCTTTTCTTCTCTCCATCGTCATCTTCCCAAAGGTGAGCACACAGGCCCGGCAGATCATCATGGAGATCAGTTCCACTATATTGGAAATAATGGTTGGATTTTCCCAGGGTGTTGTGGAGTTGGCTCCCCAAAAAGCCGCCGCCGTTCGTTCCCAGATGCTTGATGATTTCCAGCGCTTTGCCACAGGTCCCATGGCAAAGCTCTGAAATTGATCCTGAATGGTCTCCACGGCAAAGTTTCCATCAAAGGTGCAGGGGGGAACCCTGCCAGATGAGCACCAGGCCAAAGATCAGGGAATGGGAAGGAGAATACGGGTGGTTACGCGGACCATATCCTCGTAAAGTTTCCAAGGTCTTTTCTTTTTCCCGCAAATCCTCTGCACATTGCCATACAGGCGCTGTAGCCTGTGGCTGCCGAGGTGAACATCATAAAATGATGACCAGCATCTGGCTTAAATAGGTCAGTCCGGACTCACCGGAGTAATGCTGCAGGTTCGTGTTGGTCATAAAACTGATTATTGTGTTAAAGGAAAGGGTGGATTCCATCCCCTCAATTCCGTTTGGATTGAGAAACAGAATCTGCTGCAGACGCAGCACCCCATATCCCGCAAATATCATCACCGCATTTGTCATCAGAAGACTCACGGTGTATTGTTTCCAGTTCATCCCTTTTCTGTCGATCCGGCACACCCGGTAAATTCCATTGTCTACCTTGTCAAAAAAAGGATCCGCAAAGGTTTTTCTTTCCGGCCGCAATGTGGTACATGTACGTTCCCATGGGAATCACCGCCGCCACAAATATTGCCAGGGTCAAAATGATCTGTAACATGACTCTCCTTTTCCTCCTCGTCTTTTCTTTTTCTTCCTGTCTCGAGCGCCTTTTACAACTGCTCCGGATGTACCAGCGCATACAAAAGATACATAAACAGCGCGATTATAAGCACACCTAATATCAACATTTTTTGCCTCCGTTTCTGAAAACATATCTGCATTTACTGTTCTTCTTTTGTGTCCACCTGTCTGCTGCACCAGTTGACGAAAAGCTTCATCAGTCCGAAACAGACAAACAATGTGGCAAGCATTGCCAGATCCATCATTGATTTTTCCTCCTTTTCAGATTGATACTGATACTAGCACGCCGGATAAAAACTCATATTAAGAAAAAAAGAAATATTAAGAAAGCATAGGTGCTGTGAACGACCGTCTCAACGACGCCGTTCACAGCACCCCTTATATTTTCCCTGTTCTGTTATTCCTCCGCCCGGACCGCCCACCGCATTTTGGTGGAGCAGGCGCGGCTGTTAAACTGCATTCCTCTGCGGAAGGCCGGATGACCTCCGTGGAAATGTCGCTGTAAAGCCCTTCTCTGTAAAATTCTTTGAAGGATTTTTTTACCAGACGGTCTTCTCGGAGTGGAACGTGAGAATGGCTGCCCGTCCGCCCGGCGCCAGCACATGAGGAACTTTTCCAGAAATTCGTACAACACCTCAAATTCGCTGTTCACATCAATGCGAAGCGCCTGAAAAACTCTCTGGCAGGATTTCTTTACCATGTCCTTCCGATCCTTTTCCGGCAGGAAGGAAAGCGCTGCCGCTATGGTCTCCTTCAAATCCGTTGTGGTGACAATCCCCTTGCCCCGCCTTCTTTTTATCACTTCCTTTGTGATCTCCTCCGCATAGGGCTCGTCCGCATTTTCCACAAGCATCCCCACAGCTCTTCTCTGGTTACCTCCTTCAAACGCTCTGCCGCGCTTTTTTCCCTTCTGAGGGTTCAGCCGCAGATCCAGGGGGCCTTCCACCTTGTAGGAAAAGCCCTTGGTGGATTGTCGATCTGCATGGAAGAAACTCCCAGATCCGCCAGGACAAAGTTGAATTTTCCGGCTTCTGCCGCCACCTTGTCAATATCCCGGAAGTTGAGAAGCTTCACCGTGAGAATGTCTTCCCCATATCCAAGCTTCTCCAGACGTTCCTTTGTCTTTGCCGACTCAATGGGATCCACATCCAGTCCGTAAATATGCCCTGCCCTTTGAGACATTTCAGCATTTCCCTGGTATGTCCGCCGTAGCCCAGCGTGGCGTCAAGCCCTGTCTGTCCCGGCTGAATATCGAGAAAATCAAGAATCTCTTTCACGCAGATGGAAATATGCATTCCTGCGGGCGTGCTTCCCTTGCGGATGACCTTTTCAATGGTGTCCTGGTACTTTTCCGATTCAGCTCCTTGTATTTTTCTTTGTAGCTTCTGGGATGCGTTCCCGAATAGCGCACACGCCGCTTGTGTGTCTGTTCCTGGTTCTCCATAAATCTGCTCCTTTGCTCTGAGATAATCGTTTCAAAATGCTCCTGTCCGGTTTCCATACCCGCTGAAATGCCGGCAGGCTACATCCGTTCAAAATCTGTCCCGCGCAGATGCCGGTAAAAAAATCCGGCAATACACCCGGCCACCAGAAGAAACGGCAGATAGGCAAATACGCCGGCTGTCCCTGTGATCAGATATGCCACTGCGATCTGCCCCACATTATGGAGCACCGCCCCAGCACACTTAACATCCACACATCTTTCCTGACCACAATCTTATGAAGCGGGATCACTCCGGCCAGACACAAAGCCCCCCGGCCAGGCTGTAAGCCAGCGCCATCATATTTCCCCCGAAAACGCCCCCAGCACGATCCGCACCAGCACGACCAGAAGCACCTCGCCCGGCCTGTAGCGGTAAACTGCGTAAACGGTAATGATATTGGCAAGCCCAAGCTTCACCCCGGAATGGGAACCAGGCTTGGAATGCGCAGTTCGATCACAAAATGATCAGCGCCACTGTTGTCAGAAGCGCAAGCTCTGTCAATCGTTTTGTTTTCATCTGCATCTCCTACTGCCACAGCGTCCACCGGACTCTGTTTTTGCAAACTCAATGACCAGGTGATTGGGCAGACAGACAATGGGCGCTGCATTTTCAAGCCACCCTGTCTCCACACAGACCTGATCCGGACAATCTGCCGCCTTCACTCTGATGCGGCCGTCCGAAATCTCAATGCTGTTGGTACGGCCGTCATATTCTGTCTCAAAGGTTTTGTCCTCCGCCCTGGAAAGATCAATGGTATAGAGAACCTTTCCATCCTGGGAAATCCGCACGGTTGAGCCGTGCGAGCGTCTGAGCACCCAGAAGCTTCCGGCAAGACCAATGACAAAAATGCCAATGCAGACGGCAAGCAATATGGTTCTTTTTGTTTCATGCAATTCTCCTTTCAACGGACTTATCATATCACAGGCAGTAAAAGGTGCAATGTGCGCAGAAGGAATCTGACAAACAGGCCGGGCATCACTGAAAACGGCAATTGTAAAAGTATCCCTGAAATTGGTATAATAAAACATACGAGCAGCGCAGACCTACCTACTGCGCAAATTCATGTACAGACGATACTATGAGGAGACGATTATCCATGAAAACACTGATCTTAAACGGTTCCCCCGAAAAAACGGCGACACCGCAAGCCTTTTGCGCATTTTAAAGAAAAATCTCACCGGAGATGTCAAGGTGGTAGACGCCTACTGCAACGTAGCGCCCTGCGTGGACTGCCGCTACTGCTGGAAAAATCCAGGCTGCTGCGTCAAAGATGAAATGCAGGGAAATCTATGCCTATATTGAAGAATGCGACAATGTGCTCATCGCCGCCTCACCTGTATATTTTTCGGAGCTTACAGGGAAGCTCCTGGATCTGGGAAGCCGCCTTCAGACCTACTTTTCCGCAAAGTTTTTCCGCAGAGAGCAGCCTGTTGCCAAGGCAAAAAGGCCGCCGTTCTTCTGGTCGGGGGCGGCAACGGCAATATGGAAAAAGCCTATGACACCGCGCAGATTTTGCTTAAGGACATCAATGCCACGGATATTTTCCGCTCATTGGTTATCACGGCACAGACCACTCTGTCGCCGCCGAAGACCCGGACATGCTGAAAAAAAGCTGGATGAAGTGTGCGCATTTTTTAATACTTCAAGATAAATCTGCATCGCAAAAGAGACTGGAAAAGGAAATGACTCCCCTCCCCAGTCTCTTTTTCTGTTTATGATATCTGCGCAAATTCCTCCCGGAGCTTCTCTTCCATGACCTGAAGCGGTGCCTCGACGCCAGTCCACAGCGTAAAGTTCAGAGCGCCCTGACAGGTAAGCATGCCAAGCCCGTTTACAGTCCTGGCTCCGCGCTTTTCGCTTCCTGAGAAACAACGTATCACAGGGATTAAAGACCACATCGGAAACCACCATTTTTTCTGTGATGGTATCGTAGGCAATGTCCGGCTTTTTGTCACTGTCCGGATGCAGGCCAATGGATGTGGCATTGATCAGGATATCGGTGTCTTCAGGGACTTCAAAGCTTCCGTTCCATGCTTCGCAGGACGCTTCCGCCTGCGTATGGGCAACAAGAGCATCCGCCAGCTCCTGTGCTCTGGCAAGCGTGCGGTTTACAATTTTCACCTTGGAAGCGCCAACAAAAGAGCGCACTCTACGGCAATGGCTCTGGCCGCGCCGCCCGCCCCAGGATCACCACGTTCTTCTCTTCAAGAGAAACTCCCTGATTTTTAAGCGCCTGTACAAATCCCTTGCCGTCAGTGTTTTCCCGAAAAGTTTTCCATCCTCTTTCACTACGATCGTATTTACCGCACCGATAATGGAGGCCGCCTGAAATCTCATCCAGATACGGCAGCACACGGATCTTTGTGCGGCATGGTGGGATTCATCCATCTTCATATGAAAGGCGCGGATTGCTTTCATGGCATCCGCAAAATCCTCCTGGTCACCTTCAGTGTCAGATAACGATAGTTCAGCCCGCAGGCTTCATAAGCCGCTTCTTCCATCACTCCGGTGGGGTTGCCGTCCACCGGGTCGCCAAACTACTCCGGTCAGTTCCCACGATAGTTTTGCTCATAAAAAATCCCTCCCATTTTTCAAAGTCCCTCATATAATCAAACATGGGGAATAAAACTCTCTTCCGCTGTTTTTCCCTCCTGAATAAACGCATTCTCCACGCCAAGCTGCAGGGCATAATCCCAACAAGACGCCCGTATTCTCTCTTTGTCACTCTCCGTGCAAGCTCCGGAAACTGTTTTGCACCTGCGGCAAAAGGCGTATATTGATTCATAAGACTTAAATACACCTGATCCTTGTAGGTTTCGTACACATATTTCACCACGGCTTTGGCATTTTTTACATGCCCCGGCAAAGCAGATGCCGCACGATCACACCGGAGTTTCATCATCCGTCACCGTCAAATGCGGCAGGGCCTGTCTGGCGCACCATTTCCCCAGCGCTGCCCCTGGCCTTCTGCGGATAATCGGGCGCATGGGAATACTGCTTTGCCATTTCCGCTTCCATATATTTAAAATCAGTCAGATAAATATCTGCAATTCCCTCAGCATTTGGGCGTTTCTGTTTTTTCGTAGCCGCTGCGGTTATACCACAACCGGAAGACAGAGGCGCGCGCTCTCGCCCGCGCACCCCGGATGATCTCCGGCGTATAGTGGGTGGGCGTCACCAGATTGATGTTGCATGGGCGCCTTTTTCCAAGTTCCAGAAGATTTCGCTCAATCGTTCCTCGCTTGATCTCCATTTCCCACCTCTGTGCGCAATATCATAATTCTGACAGTATACACATCTCAGAGGGCAGCCGGAGAAAAATACGGTCCCTGATCCGTTTTCCCGGAAATGCACGGCTCTTCCCAGAAATGAAGAGCCGCCCGCGCCGCCAGGATATATTCTCCCGCCACACCGCACACGCTCTTTTTCTCCTTTGCTCCGGTTTGCGCCGCAGTTTCGCGGGCATAGCGTACAGCTCATTCAATACCCGGCACCCACACAGATACCGCTCCCTCCGTCCACGGGAAACTCTCCCCCCAGCCGTCACTGCCAATGCACACCGCATCTGACCGTTTTCCCAGTGCATCCCGGAAATTTTCCTGCATACGCAGCTCCACCTGCATCCCGTTTCCGGCCGCGCAGCTGTCCGTCAGGATCACCGCAGCACCTGCTCAAATCTTTTTCGTCCCGGCGGAACCCAGCCGATGACACTGGCATCGTCCAGGTAATCCTCCTGTCCAGCCCCCAAAAGCTTCTGGCGGAGTCCCAAAAGAACATCAGTACCGGTCTCTGGGGAAAGGAATATTGTCATGGGAATCCGTAATAATCTCCGTAAAAAACACAGGGCGTGCCCGCCTGGCGCAGAAGGATCATCGCATAGGCATGAGGAGGCAAACCAGGGGCTGCACAAAGGACTGCAGCGCCTGTCCCGGCTGTGTATCGTGATTGTCCAAAGGTCACCGCGCATTCCGGCTGGACAGCGGTCAGCGTGTTCTCAAAAATCCGGCTCATGTCAAAGTGCCGTTGCTGGAGGACGCCTGCATAAAATGAAAATGCAGCGGGACATCAAACAGGCTCATGACCTTGCCGCTTTTCTCCCTGATAATGAAGCAGCAGCTTCAGATCCGGGCTCAGTATTCTCCACGGCCCAGAGCTCTTTTTCCCTGTTTTTCCCGCAGTCTGGAAAAGCCAGCCGGTAAAAAGTCAAAATGTGCTTCACCGCATCCAGGCGAAGACCATCCAGCGCGGCTGTCTCCACGTACCATTCGCCCCATCTGTCAAGCTCTTCCACCACTTCCGGATTTCCCATATCAGATCCGCACCCATGAGATAATCATAGTTTCCGTTCTCGCCGTCCACCTCGCCATCCCAGTTTTTTCCGTCCAGAAGAAAAATCTCGTGGCGCTTGCGGCGATCGTCCCAGTCCACGCCGTCAAAATGCGTATGGTTCCAACAGAAAGAAGAATACTTCTGCTTCCTCCCCGGAAAATTAAACACCGTCCAGGCGGAAATCTCACTTTCCCCGATTTCCCGCTCCCCGGTCGTCTGCCGCCACGGCCTCCGCTTTCAGGTTTTCACATCCGTCCGCTCCCATTTTGTGATTCAGCACAATATCACCAACAGCGCGAAGCCCGCTGCGTGAAGCGCTGCAATGGCGGCCAGATATTCCTCCCGGGTGCCGTACTTGGTGGCCACGGGTCCCTTCTGGTCAAATTCGCCCAGATCATAAAGGTCATAGACCCCATAGCCCACATCGGCCTTTCCGTTGGCGCCTTTGTAAGCCGGCGGCATCCAGATATCCGTAATCCGGCTTTTTCAGTGCCGGTGCGCATTCTGCCAACCGTTTCCAGTGAGCGGCATCCTCCGGGAGATACCATTCAAAAACTGCAGCAATACTCTGTCCATCCTTTTTATCCTCCCGTATCCCAAGGCTTCTATTGCTTCATCAGCTTTACCAGGCGGCTGGTTCCAAGCCGGGTGGCGCCAAGCTCCGCAAAACGCTGCGCGTCCCCGAAATCGGAAATGCCCGCCTGCCGCTTTCACCTGCACCCTGGAAGGTACGTTGGCTTTCATCAGCTCCACAGCGTGGAAGGTGGCTCCCGCCTTTGAAAAACCGGTGGAGGTTTTGATAAATTCCGCACCTGCCGCTGTAACAATCTGACATTTTTATAATTTCTTCCTCTGTAAGCAGGCAGGTCTCAATGATCACCTTGAGGATCCTGCCCTGACAGGACCTCATGGATCTGCCGGATCTCTTCTTCCACTGCCGAATAGTTTTTGTCCTTCAGATCTCCGATATTGATGACCATATCAATCTCAGAAGCGCCGTTTGCCACCGCGTCTCTTGTCTCAAATACCTTCACTGCCGTGGTGCTGTAGCCGTTGGGAAAGCCGATCACCGTGCAGATGGGAAGACGTCCCTGCACATATTCTGCCGCCCGCTTTACGTAGGACGCCGGAATACAGGCGGAAGCTGTCTCATATTTCACAGCATCGTCCAGGGTTTCTCTGATCTGCTCCCATCTTGGCGTCCGGGGCAAGCAATGTGTGGTCTGCCATATGCAAAAGTTCTTTTTTCTCCATGGGTATCCTCCTTTTTGTATTCACACTGAATTTTTGCTTCCTTTTCATTCTGGAATTATTATACCACTGTCCTATCCCGGACGCCACTGTTTTCAAAACTCCCGGTGCTTCCGCTGCACTGCAGTCAGAACCGTGATCAGATTCAGAATGCCCTCGGCAAGCAGTGATATTCCCAGCAAGACCATGATCATCGCCGTACTCTTGGAAGGACGAAAAATCAAAATAAATCCAACAATTCCTGCAAGAATTGCCGCCGTCAGAATCAGCCACCACCAACGAATCCCAAAAACTCTGGCATCCACCGCTGTCTGAATTTTCAGAAGAGCGTCTGCCAGTACACAGACGCCCATAAGAATACATACCAGATGGATCAGCATATCTGTGCGGATCACAAGGATGATTCCCAGCGCCATCAGAAGAATCCCAAACGCCAGATCATACTGGAACGCCAGCCGATATAAATCCCTGGAACAGTAGCCGATAATTTTACCGCTCCAAACAACAGCAGGATCCCTCCCATGATCCGGCACAGAAGCACAATGGAAAAATCCGGTTTCACCATCAGAAAAATCCCAACAGACAGAGCAGCAGCGATAGTACCGTATATCCGGTCTTGGCCGCTTTCAATCTTTTTTTATTTCCGTACACAACAAAACACCCTCTTTAATTTTGGTCACCAAAACCATCCCACAGTCTGTTTGCTGTTGGTTCCCAGTTTTTCGCGTAGGCCTCACATTTGCCACACAGATGCTCCACAGATTCCGGAGACTGAAGATCCGTGGAATGCGCCTTGGTCTTATTCACAAGCTCTTTGAGAATCTCCGGATTCTCCAGCATGGGGCAGGGTCTCAGATGATTCTCATTAAACGGCTGTCCGTCATGATACGCCATAAAAATAGGCGACTGCAGAACTTCTAGCAAACTTTTTCCCGGATATTGGCATTGGAATAATGGATAAACACACAGGGATCACAGTCTCCGTTGGCATTGATGTGGAGATAACGTCTTCCACCCGCAATACAGCCTCCCTACATATTCTCCGTCATTCTGAAAGTCCATTGCAAATATGGGCTTTGTCGCACGGATTTCACGAATGCGGTGGTACATAAATTCTCTTTGTTCCGGATTCGGCAAAGCTCCGGAGCAGCCTCATTTCCAACCGGCATATAATGGAAATACCATACAAAACGTGCTCCCATTCTATCATCTGGTCAATAAACTCAAAGAGCTGATAGAATCCAGGTTCTGGCTGGTATAGCAGCAGGACAGACCAAAGGGCAGATGTTTTTCTTTCAGAACAGCCATGGCTTTCACCACCTTCTGATAAGTTCCGTCTCCCCGACGGCCATCTGTTGCAGCTTCAAAGCCCCCACGCTGATGGCAGGAATAAAATTTTTCACACGGAGCATTTCATCTGCAAAATCCTCGTCAATCAATGTCGCGTTGGTGAAGGACAAAAACTGACAGTCACTGTGCTTTTCACACAGAGCAATCAAATCTTTTTACGTACCAGCGGCTCTCCGCCTGTATAAATATACATGTATACCCCCAGCTCCTTGCCCTGGGCAATAATAGAATCAATTTCGTCAAATGTCAGATTCAGCTTGTTTCCATACTCTGCCGCCCAGCATCCGGTGCAGTGCAGATTGCAGGCAAGTGGGATCAGAAGGATTGCCCATGGAATATTACAGCCGTATTTTTCCGGCATTCCTCCTGTCTGGTACCCCTATGATATTGGCATTGAGAAAAGAAATTCTCAAAAGGTAGCTTTCAGCACTTCTCCATCGGTCTCTTTCATAATTTTCATTACCAGCTGGTGCATGTTGCTGTCCGGGTTTTCCAGTACCTGACGCACGGCCGCGCGCTGAACCGGAAAGCTGTCCGCTCCATCGCCTGCCAGCTTATCTACCCAGTTCATAAGTTTCAGCGCGTTTTCTTCCGGATTCTTTTCCAGATAACCAAGAGCTGTCCGCAGAGTTGCTTTTTTAAATGATTGGAAAGTGACATGATCTTCCTCCTCTTCTCTTGTACAAAAATAAGTTCCTGATATCCGGATTATAACAAAGGTTCTTCCCTTTCTCCTACAGACAAAAACAGCCCTCGTGCCCAAAAATCAGACACAACGACTGTTTTGCCTAAAAATCAGTTCTTATTTTTTTTCACACCTTGCTATCATTTCTTCCAACGTTCCCTGTTTGATTCCAAACAGCCAGTTGAAAACTCCTGAATATCGCTTTTCATCCCACTGTTCAGCCATCCCATCGTAACGCCAAAGCAGACGCACATGGCATAATCCAGAAACATCTGTCGATTTTTCCCGAAACCATTTTTCCTCCAGCCTTCGTCCCACCAGCGCTGTCACCACATGGTCGCAGACTTTCCAGTAGTGCTTCTCAAAAATATCCCGATTCACAGACTGATAAATATGAAGAACCGCTCTTCGATTCTCCATGGTAAATCCGATCAGTGCATTCACACCCCTCATCCACAGAATCAATTGCCGGATGTTCCCTGATGATCCGGTCGATTTCATCGTTGACCACTTCCTCCACAAGCTGAGGAATATCATGATAATAATAGTAAAAGGTATTGCGGTTCACCCCGCAGTCCTCCACAATGTCCCGCACACTGATCTGATGCAGCGGCTTTTTTATTCAAGTTTCACAAAAGAATCCCGGATTGCCCTTTTTGTAAAGTTTGCCATATCCTGTACTCCCCTCTTAATGTATTACAAGTTAAAACTCGTTCTGATTCCCCTGTCTTTCGCTAATCATCCTCGCCCTCTTCGTCCGCCTCATATTCTTCTGTTTCAAAATCTTCCCTCGTCCCAGGTATCCTGCCGGCTTTCCTCGGTCTCCTCCCATGTCTCCGGTTCTTCTATTTCTTCTGTTTCTTCGTACTCCGGTTCTTCTATGATTTCTGTCTCTTCCGTCTCCTCTTCCAGCGCTTCTGCAGGTTCCGGTACTTCCGTGGGCTCCGGCGCTTCCGTGGGCTCCGGCGCTTCCGTAGGCTCCGGCGCTTCCGTGGGTTCCGGCGCTTCCGTGGGCTCCGGCGCTTCCGTAAGCTCCGGTTTTCCACCTCTTCTTCCGCTTCATATATTGTCCCGGTGTATTGTGCAAAATCTTCCAATTGTATTTCCGACTTTTCAAATATGGTTCCAGCTGATACACCGGCATCTCAGCAAACTCTTCATAATCAGATTCTCATTGGCATCCGTCAGTTTCTGCAAAAGCGCCGCCTTCCCAGGAGTCATGCCGTATTCCTGCGCCAGCTCCTTCTGCTCCTCGTCAACCTGCCTCCTGGGCAAAAACAGCGCCGCTTCCAACCAAAGATTCCAAACATGTGTAAATTTCATCGGATAAGCGTGTTTTCAATTCTTCTGCCCGCTCGGAACGTTTACTGTCCACAGAAAGCAAAACCATATTTTTTTGCCTCACTGAGATACCCATGCTTTACCATAGAGCCCAGTACTGCGTTTACTGCCACATCCAGATCTACATTTTCCAAATCCATATCTTCCAGGATGATATGTCCATCCCGGTTATCTGCCTCCGCTGAAATTACCTTTTCTCTTCGGTTGATCTTCATCTCTACAGCAGGATTCACATCCAGATACACCGTTGCGTCCGTGCGGATCTGATGCATATAGACAAACAGAAAGCACAGTACGCAGCAGGCTGCCACAACGGAAAGTGTCTTCATGATCCTTACACCGTGTCCGGAAGAACAGCCGGATGGCACCCCATCCAGATACCATTCATCCCCGACAGCTTTCTGTATCGGTTTCTCCCACAGCTTATCTGCCTCATGAAACGTCAGCTGCTCCAATCCATGTTTTTAAATGTTTTTTCAAATAGAGGTCCGTTATTTTTTCATTCTATCCCCTCCAACTGCCTGCGCAGCTTTTTAGACCTCTATTATGTTTTGACAGAACCGTAGACAGCGGTATCTGTAAGAGTTCACTGATTTCCCGATTTTAAGTCCGGATACTGCGTGAAGCACAATAATCTGGCATTCTTCCCTGGATAAAACCTGAAATGCCGCCTCCAGAACCATTCTTGTCTTCCGGTCTTCAATCTGACTGCAGGAAAAGCCTTCCTTTATTTCTTCCAGCGGAATCACCGAATCATGCTTTTTCTTCCGGAATTTCATCAGACAGATGTTGCGCGCAATGGTAAAAATCCACGCCATAGGTTTCCCCATTGGCTGATACAGATGTGCGGCACAGCGAATCTTCAGAAACGTTTCCTGCATGGCATCTTTGGCATCCTCTGTATTGCAAAGCAAAGAAAGCGCATAGGAAAAACTGCGTTTGAAGTCAATTCATACAACTGACAAAATGCCGCTTTCTCTCCTGCTGCAATCTTATAAAACAGTGTCTCATCAATTGCAATTGTTTCCCTTTCCCGCGGTTCCCCACAGACCACAGCCGCAAATACCAGCATTTTCCTTCTCCTCATCCCAATATGTATTTCCAGAACAGACCGCTCCTGTCGCTTGCTCTTATTATAGTTCATTCTTTTCTCGCTGGACAAGTCCCAAAATAATAGTTAAATTTCCGTTTCTGCACCGCAGCTCATCCATAAATTCTTTTTCCTTTTCCAGGCTTCTCAGTTCCACACGGTAGGACAGCTCATACATGTCTCCCATATTCGTTGTCTTCACACGTTCCAGACGGGTCTGCTTTGTATAAAGCCTGGAAACAGATCATCAAATATCCCGTTATAGTTCATATTTTCCGGTATCGTGATACGAAGCTCACGTTCTCTGGAATTGTCACTGTCAAAATGCAGTTTTCCAAAACCAGAACATCATCCCAATGACCAGCGTAAAGCAACACTGCCAGGGACAAAAGCCCATACCTGCTGCCAGCCCCACAGCCATGGCAAAGAAAATAAAACCGATTTCTCGGGCCGTACCGGGGGGCACTGCGAAAGCGCACCAGACCAAAAGCGCCCAAAACCGCTACCGAAGTCCCCAGATTCCCATTCACGATCATAATGACCACCGACACAGAAGCGGCAGGATCGCCAGAATGACCGCAAAAACTGCCCAGATGTACGGAAGAGCCCGAACGTTTATAGAGAAGCGCAATCATAAGACCAAGTATCGCCGCTGTCGCCATGGCTGCTGCCACCGATTCCGCATAAAATGTTCCTGCATGAAAAATACTGTTTAACATACCTGTTTCCTCCTTATCGCATCCCAGTTTTTCATTTCTGTGAACCATCATTTCCTCAAAATGAAACGCTCCGTGCTCCTTTTTATAAACATTTCCATACTTGGAAAAGGAAATCGGATAAATACACAAATCTGACAGGATTTCCGTAAACCAAAGCGGCGCCGCGCCCATCACCTTACTCTCCATAAGGTAATATCCCTTCGGCAAAAGCGGTTCGCCAAAGTCTCCGTTTTCCAGTCCCATAAACTGCCGCCGGCTTCGAATATTCTGATCAAAGGTCGCGAAAGTCCTTATCCTCTCCGCCAAAAGGGCGATGCGGTCATACGCCAGATAAAGCCCTCTTTCCAGCGGGTACCTTTTCAGAAAAAATCAATTTCCGTAAAATCTGGCTGTCTGCAGCCGGCCGGATTCCTGTTCCACATAATCGTAGGCTTCCTGAAGTGTCAGCTGGATTCTTCGTTTATTTACAACTTTTTTATATTTTTCTTGATCTCAAGAACACACCGCAGACCCCAGTTCCGGAATTCCGTAGCTGCGAAGACGCAGTTTTTTCTTTGTACTGCGGTTTTTCAATTGAGCGCCGTATCAGGCTGGAATCCGGTGTATCATAGTAAATATTGCAGATTGTGTGAAGTCCGTAAGCATCCTCCTGCATATAAGCCGACAGCCGCTGCCTTAATTCACAGTATACGTTTTCCGGCATCAAATACTTTTTTTCATAGCGGTTAAAAACTGTCTGTGCCACAAAATCCCTCCTATCGTTCCAGCTCCTGCCGAATCTCCAGATGATTTCCATCACTGATCACCGTCACATTTCCATCTTTCGTTTCAAAGGTCTCAATCCCTCTTGCGCGAAGAAGCTCCAGCGTTTTGGCGTCTGCCGGATTCTTTCGGAGGAACAGATGACCGCATATTTTGGGAAACCGCATCTGCCAGTTTCTTCAGCGCAGTGTTATAAACTCCGTGATGCAGCACCTTTTAAAAATCACACGCTTCCACATTTTCCTCAGACAGCCACTGGTGAAGCCTCTGTTTTCCGCATCTCCGGTGAACAAAAAGCCGATTGTCTCCGTGAACGATGGTTGTGATCAAAGAAAAGTTATTGTCCTGTTCCACAACATTTTCCGCTGCTTCGTAGGATTCCGGCGGCTCTGTCTTCACAAGCGCTTCGCCAAACTGCATTTCTATCGGCTCTGTCAGCCTTTGCGGCTGTATCCCTTTTTTCTCCAGAGCATGCATAAAATCCAGATATTCCGTGTGGATTCCCTCGTAATCCGGCAGCAGCACCTCGCCGATCTCCATCTCTTCCACCAGTGTGTCCGCTCCCCCATCACATGATCTTTGTCAAAATGCGTGATCACCAGAACATCCATAGGAGATCCCCTGGTTCTGCAGAAATGCCACCAGCTCTTCTCCGTCCTCTTCTTCTCCGGCGTCAATCACCATGGTTTTGTTTCCCGTCTGCACCGCAATGGCATCTGCCTTTCCTACTTTCAAAAGTGTCACCTTCAATGGTTCCCCGCGCACACTGCTTCCTGCGCAGGAGTATCTTGCATCTGTCCAAATCCACAGTCCCACTGCCACGACCAAAAACAAAATCACCATTCCCGTTACTTTTCGATCTTCATTCATGAAAGCACCTCCTTCATTTCTTTCCTTTTATAAGTACAATGAAGAAGGCCTGTGTTTTATTGCACCCGAACAAAAATTTTTTTAACGCAAAAAAAGCACCCTGATCTCTCAGAGTGCTTCTCTTATAAGCGTGCGTTAGAGGATTCGAACCCCCGGCCTTTTGGTCCGTAGCCAAACGCTCTATCCAGCTGAGCTAAACGCACATCCTTGCGAATCACCTTCGCAACAATGAGTATTCTACTCTATAAACCTGCATTTGTCAATAGGTAATTTCCGTTTTTTAAAAAACCGCATTTTTTTATCGGGGTTCTGTATCCGGAGTGTCTGTACCTTCTATGCTTCCAGCAAAAAGGCCTTGTACCCTTTCTTGGCCTCATAAATATCCGCCTTGCTTGTAACCTCCCAGGGAGCATGCATACTCAAAACCAGCAACGCCGCTGTCAATGACTTCCATTCCATAAAGCGCTGCGATATAAGCGATTGTTCCGCCTCCGCCTACATCAACTTTACCAAGCTCAGCTGTCTGGAACGCAACTTCATGGCTGTCAAAAATATTTCTGACTCTTGCCACATATTCTGCATTTGCATCATTCGAGCCGGATTTACCTCTTGCTCCCCGTAAACTTGTTGATCACAATACCTCTTCCCAGATATGCAGTATTTTTTTCTTTTCAAAGGCATCTGCAAAAAGCCGGGTCAAAGGCCGCGCTTACATCGGAAGAAAGCATACTGGAATTTTTCAGCGTTCTGCGCAGCGTAAGCTCTGAATAACGTCCCATTGCTTCCAGAAGCTCTGCCACCGTATTTTCAAAGAAACGGACTGCATCCCGGTTGCACCCACACTTCCGATTTCTTCCTTGTCAACAAGCAGACAACAGCAGGTGCGCTCCGGAGCTTCCATTTCCAGCATTGCCAGCAGGGAAGTGTACGCACACACTCTGTCGTCCTGTCCATATGCCGCGATCATGCTGCGGTCCAGCCCGCATTCCCGCGCTTTTCCTGCCGGTACGATCTCCAGCTCTGCCGAAAGAAAATCTTCCTCTTCCATATCATATTTTTCTTTCAAAATCTTCAGGATATTTTCTTTTTACTGCTTCCTTTTTCTTCTCATCCGGCAAATCTGCCAGCGGTCTGCTGCCGATCAGGATGTCCAGATTCTCTCCCTCGATCACTTCTGTCGCTTTTTTTTGCATCTGCTTTCCTGCAAGATGGATCAGAAGGTCTGTGATATATACAACCGGGTCATCCTCTTGTTCGCCAACGGTGATATCCACGCTGCTTCCGTCCTTGCGCACAACGACTCCATGTATGGCAAGCGGAAGGGCAACCCACTGGTATTTCTTCACGCCTCCGTAATAATGTGTGTCGAGATAGGCCAAGTCCGCATCCTCATAGAGGGGATTCTGTCTTGATATCCAGTCTCGGAGAATCGATATGCGCTCCCAGAATATTCATCCGTTCTCGATCTGTTCTTCCAATGTGAAAAAGAGCAACTACCTTTTCATTCCAACGGCATATACCCGCTGACCTGCCTCAACCTTTTCTCCCTTCGCAAGGATTTCCTCCAGGTTCCGGTAGCCAAAAGCCTCTGCCTCTTTCACGATCTGGGTGACACATTCTCTTTCTGTCTTTCCTGCATCAAAGAAAATGACGGTACTTGCGCACCACCTCTTCCATTTCTTTTTTCTTCCGCTTCTGTATAGGAAAGCCATGCATTTCTTCGTTCCATTTTTGTCCGCCTTTCCGAAGTTTCCTTCCATATTATTACCATTCTCCCACATATTATAGAGCAATTTCCCTGAATTTTCCACATGTATTCAAAAGTGCAGCTTGTTTTCTTGTGGAAAGCTGGACAAGATGCGCCAAATTCTCTATTATTAGAGAGGACCGCTGTGAAGGCACAGCATTTTTTCAGTCCATAATGATTCCTATTTTTCAATTATCATGTCAGGAGGTATTCTATGCAGTCATCCAGCCAGTTAAGAGAGCTGCTCTTCCGTTCACCGCAAGAGCTATCCGGCGTACAAGTCTCTGAAGGGACTCTACCAGTTCGGCTTCTATACGTTGTCCATAGACCATGTTCAGGGAGACCCCTTTGCTTCCCCGTCTCATGTGAGCATCTTTGTCTCCCACAAAAACGCCGGCTTTCCTGCCGATTATTATAAGGATGCGCTTACCAGAACGGCTCTTGCCGATTATCTCACGCGCCAGTTTGAAAGCCAGATAAACCGCTATGCTTTCCGGGCAAAAGGCTCCGGAAAAAGCGGGCTGATCTCCGTTTCCCACTGCTGCCAGGAAATTCTGCCGCGCACTGCCTGCCAGATTACAGAGCAGGGCATCACCGCCAGATTTTTGTAGGTTTTCCCGCCAACGGACGCACCATCAACGCCACAGAGCTGGAAAAAATCCTTTTTGACTTTCTTCCGACTTGTGTCCAAAAATCCTTTTCCTACAAGTTGCAAAATGCCGTACAACTTGAAAACGCCATTTTTCTGGCAGAGGATCAGGAATATATCCGTCAGAACTTTCCAGACAAAAGCTTGTGGCCTTTGTCGCTGACGGCGCTGTGCTTCCCCGGGAAAGCGGGATTTCTTCCCGCCCCATGAAAAACGCAGTTCCTTCTCCTCTCCAAACTCCCTGCGCGTCACCATGACGCTTCCCATAAAGGCCAAATCACCGGAATGGGAATCCCGCAGGGCATCACCCTCATTGTGGGCGGCGGATATCACGGAAAATCTACGCTTCTCCAGGCTCTGGAGCTGGGAGTGTACAACCATATCGCCGGAGACGGACGCGAATATATCATCACGGACAGCTCTGCTTTAAAGCTCCGCTCCGAGGACGGACGCTTTATTAAGGATGTAGATATTTCTCTGTTTATCAACGATCTGCCGAACCAAAAAGACACTCGCTGCTTTTCCACGGAGGATGCCAGCGGAAGCACCCTCCCAGGCTGCTGGGATCATCGAGGGTATGGAGGCCAAAGCTGCCTGTTCCTCCTGGATGAGGATACGTCAGCCACCAATTTTATGGTGCGGGACAGTTTTATGCAGAAGGTCATCCGTCGTGAAAAGAGCCTATTACACCCTTCCTGGAACGAGCCCGCGACTTGTATGCACAGGCAGGTATTTCTACCATCCTCGTAGCCGGAAGCTCCGGCGCATTCTTCCATATTGCAGACACGATTCTGCAGATGGACTGTTACAGGACGCTTGATATCACTGCACAGACAAAGGCTCTCTGCGCAGACTATCCGCTGTCTGCCCAGGCTCCTTCCCTTTCCATATGCCCATGCAGCACCGGATCATGACTGGACCTGCCCCGACGTTTTCCCATCGGGGACATCCTGACAAGGATACAAGAGATTTCTTAAAAACCAAGCTTCACGGGAAAGACTGCTTCTCCATAGGAAAGCAGGAGGTAGATTTGAGATATCTGAACAGCTCATTGACGGCGAGCAGACCGCTTCTCTTGCCCTTCTTCTGAAATATGCCATAGAGCATCTCATTGACGGAAAAAGAACTGTTTCAGATATATGTAATTTACTTGTCCAAAACTGGAAACCGTAGGGCTGTCCGCTTTTTCCGAAAACAAAAGCCTTCCCTGCGGCTATGCAGTTCCCCCGTATCCAGGAAATTTATTCCTGCTTTAACCGTTTCCGCAGAAGGTAACTCTCTATCTCATAAAAAACGATCAGCAGGATCCACGCAGCGCCGGTATACAGAAGAATACTCTGCATACCGGCGCTGCCTCACTGTCCATATCCACTGTCCATATCATAGAAAGGGAAATTGCCGCTCCTCCTGCGTTCTTGCAGGCGAGCGGCAATTTGATTTACATATTTAGGGAAAGGAAAGAGTTTATCTCAAAAGCATGTTTACTTTTAAGATGTATTTATCATACAATACAAATGTGAGAGAACTTTGTCCTATTTCTAATAATTCTATAAAATTTCTTAAAAAGATATAACTATTTCTCAATCGTGGCGCTCATCCACATTCCTAAAGCTTTCGCAGAATCTGGCGGCAAACGCAGGCGGCTCCTGATGTGCATACAGGTGAGAAATATCTCCAAAGCTGCTCATGCGAAAGCTTGCAATTCCCTCCCTCCGCTCTTCGCTGACAAAGGTTGTCACAGAAGACGGTGCCGCGCAGGCTCCATGCCAAAGGACCATCGGCGACACGGAAAGCAAATGGCTTGCCAGCACACATCCCAGTCCAAAGTGGCAGAAAAATACAAGTGTATCATTGTTGGACCGCTCCACACGGTAGACATGTCCGTCACGGACATAACCGTGCTCTGCCAGCAGCTTGTCAAAGCTTCCGGTCACCCAGTCGTATTCCTCTTTCACATGTCCCTCAACCATACTTGTATTCTTGTACCATTCGTCATACCGGTAAAACTGCTCATCCTGCGTCCAGTCCTGGGGAAGCCAGTCCCAGGCAATCATCTTTTTGTCCGGAATACCCGGTCTCTGAATCCTCACGTCAAATTCCCGCAGCCATTCCTTCACCTCTGCAGTTCTTCCCAGCTTTTCCAGGGTGGGCTTTGCCGTATCCTGCGCCCGCCCCAACGGTGACATATAAAACGCCTTCACATCCAAAACCGCAGAGCTTCTCGGACAGATACTCCGCTTCTTTCCAGCCCTTCTGTGTGAGCGAATCAATTTCATAATACGGATCCCCATGTCTTATGATCAAAAGCTTCATAGATGCTTCCTTTCTTCTCTTCCTGTTTTTCTTTATTCTGATAATCCACAGGTATTATAATATAGAAACTTCCAATTGAAAAAGCCTTCAAATATTATTTTGTCAATATCCACAGCCCTCCGGTATCCGGGCATTTTCTCACTCTGCCGGAAGCTCCACTGCCCGATATTCATGGTGTATTGCCGGAAGGATTTTTTTCCAACACGTCCCTTGTCTTCATCACCAGACAAGAGGTGTTGATACAAGGATGGCACCCAAACCATTCTTCCTCCAAAAGTTCTTTATCGATCAGCAGCTGTACCTGATTTTCCCTGTCATTCATCAAGCCCATAACACTCACCGAGCCCGGCGTAATATTCAGATATTTTTCCATATGTTCTGCATCCCCAAAGGAAAGACGAAGCCGAACCAATCTGCTGGGACAGATATTTTGTCTTAAATGACTTTTTGCCCGGCATCAGTAACAAATAAAACTGGGTCTGCTGCCGGTTGCACAAAACAGATTCTTGCAGATCTCCACACCCAGAAGCTGGTCTACCGCCTGACATGCCTCGATCGTCATGAGCGGTTCATGATCGACACGCCTGTATGAAATCTGAAGCCGGTCAGCAAATCATAAACTGCCAGCTCCTTTGGCAGACGGCTGCCCTCATTCTGCGGACGGCCTCATAAATATTCTTATCCATCTGTATGTCCTGCATCTTTTATTTCCTCCTAAGCTTCTTTGTATCCGTCAATTCATAACTCAACTCCGTGCGTTTTTGATTCCATTTTTCTTTACTGTACTGTGCATCTTTTGAATGCTTTCCAAGTATTCTTCAACCGGCGATAAGTTCCTTATAATTCCGCATGGATATGCTTCCACTCGTTTGAGCCAGGTTTGGAAAGCAACACGATACTTTCCACATGCACCGTAATCAGCTATAATTCTTTTCATCAAATAGTTCTTTAATCCTGTTTAACCATACAATACCCAATTCCCACATGTGTTTGTATACATTTATTAGAGCTATCTTTCTTTTCTATTTTCTTTCTTACTGTTGCCACATGAACCCTGAGTGAAGCAATGTCTCCTTCCAAAGAACTTCCCATATTTCCTTCGTGATGTGGGTATGGGTCAGAACTCTTCAAGATTTTTCGCCAACAGGCATAAGATTTTATATTCAATTGAGTCACATGAATCTCTTCCTCTTTCACATATACTGTCTGCATTTGATAATCAATGGTCAAGCTACCATTATGAAAGGCAGGATCTCCCCCTGCTGATTATTTTGTATGTACTGAATTCTCCTATAGTTTCCTCTGATTCTTGCAAGAAGTTCCGCTGTTGAACATGGCTTGGTAATATAGTCATCAGCACCGGCATCCAAGGCATCAATCTTATCTTTATCTTCACTTCTGGCACTTATCACAGTAATTGGAACAGTTGACCAGGTACGTATTTTTCTTATTACATCAACCCCATCTATATCAGGGAAGTCCCAGATCCAACAGGATCAGTTCCGGTGCCTGTGTTGCAGCTTCCATAATCGCCTGACTCCCATTTTTTTTGCCACATGATATTTATAGTTTTCTGTCTCAAGGGCGGTTGTGATAAGACTGCGAATGGCAGCATCATCTTCTACCACTAATATATTTGAATTATTCATGAATCTCTACCTCCTCAGCAGGCACCGTAAAATCAAAAATGGCACCTTTCGGTTCATTATCATAAACCATTATTTTTCCCACCATGTGCATTGATAATTGATTTACAAAGAGCAAGCCCAAGACCCAAACTCCGTTTCGAATCCGTTATTTCATTATTTGCCGTATAAAAACATTTCAAAAATATGCGGTTTATCTTCATCCGGAATTCCCTTTCCATTATCTGCAATCTGCACATGTACAAAACTTTTTTCTTTCTTTGTAGATATCACAATCTCTCCGCCTGGAGGCGTATACTTCACCGCATTATCTACAATATTAATAATTACCTGAAGAATCAGTCGTGAGTCCACATTAACAAGCTGCATTTCATCTTCCATACTGACCCGTATCGAAAATTCCCTGCTTTTCCGGCTGATATGTTTCAACGCTTCTTCTATCAGATCTTCCAACATATCTGCCTGTTTTTTATCTTCATTCCACCGTCTTCAATTCTTGTAACAGATAAAAGATTTTCTACCAGATTCAGCAGCCAGAACGAGTCATCATATATATAAGAATACACTTTTTCTTTTTGTCCTCATTTAACTTTCCCTGAAGAAGCTTATATCCGCATTTCCACAAATACTGGTAAGCGGAGTTCGAAGGTCATGGGAAATGGACGCAGAAGATTTGCCCTTTAACTTTTCGCTGTTAGCCTTTTTCCGTTGCAGCCTCTTCCCTAGTCCTTAACTGTTTTTCCCGTTCCATAACAGTCGCCGACTCGGAAAGGATAGCCATTAACATATTGCTCTCATTTTAAGCACTCCAGTATCTCTCCATCCCCTATTTCAATCCCAACAACACCATACACCGCATCAAGGCTTTGACTGCAAGATAATAACATGCAGCTTCACTTAATGTTCCTGGTAGTTGCTCCTGCCCGTTTATTGTTCTTAAATACCCATTCAGCTACTGCATGTTCTGTTTTTCGGTAATCAAATTGCATTTCGATGAGATTCATCCTTCTCACCGTTAGCATTATATATCACAGGAGAACCAAGATGTTCCCCCTTCCAGTCCATAATATATACCACGGTGTGACTCAGTTTTTTTTCCCAACTGAGCTGCCATTGTATTTCCTATTTTTCTACTGTTTTTCCATTTTTCAAAATCTGGTTGGTATCCAAAATGATCTTTGTACGATATGCAAGTTTTGCCAGTTCTCTTGCCTGTGTTTTCATTTTTAATGCAATATTCCCTTGTGATGAGAGCTGCAATAAAGGAAATCACAAAAAGTAACCGGATAACCCGGATCATAAGTATCCAGAGAAAACCTTGGGTCTGTAAAAAAATAGTTGAATACCACTACACTCGCTGCAGACTGCAGGAAAGAAATCGTCCGACTTGATGTAATAATCGCAGTAACCATAACTCCCAAAATATATACTGTTATGATATTGGTATCGCTAAATTTCATTTCATAAAAAACAAAACCTATTACTGTTGACAAAAGCAGACATACCAAAGCACTCAGCATATTTTTGATTGTCATCGTATGCTCCACACTTCTTCGAAGCTTCTGTTTTTCTTTCTCCATCTTATTGTCAGGTATAATATAAATATCTATATCACAATTTTACCATCCTGCAGTCTGGTCAGACTTAAGATATTTTCTACTAAAGATTTCAGCCAGTCGGCATCCTGATAAATACCTTGAAGCAGTTCCTGACGTCTGTCTTCTTTGTCTGTCATATCCATTAGCATTTCCGAAGTTCCCATAATGCCTGATAACGGCGTCCGAAGATCATGGAAATCGCACGCAGAAGATTCGCCCGTTCTCTTTCCCGTTCCATATTTTCTCTGTCACGCACTCTTTCTACCGTTACTTCAATACGTTCCATCGCCATGGAGACATTTTCTATGATAGAATGCAACAGCTTTTTCTTTTCCTGCAGCTGTTCCGCATTGAAAGGAGAGATGACTTATGATGATGCCTAGTATTTTTGGAGAGAAGCTTATTTGATGACTTTATGGATGATTTTTTTTTCGGACATCGATAAAAATTGTATGGGAAACATGCTAAGAATATCATGAAGACCGATGTAAAGAAAAAAGACAACACTTACGAAGTGGCCATTGATCTTCCGGGATTTAAGAAAGACGAGATTAATTCTGAAAAAAATCTTTTACTCTCTACGGATAATCTTATCCTACAACAATTTTTTCTTTTTAAAATAAATGAGTTCCAGAATAATTGTTATTACTGCAATTGCAATCACTGCAACATATCCGTATTTCCACTGCAGCTCAGGCATATTTACAAAATTCATCCCATACCAGCCGGTCAAAAGTGTAAGTGGCAGGAATAAGGTTGTCACAACTGTCAATATACACATAATTTTATTCTGTTGTGCATCCTGCTGAGATTGATACAGTTCACGTAGGCTATTCTGGAATACAACGGCATTTACTACCGGATCGGCGAAGGACACAAAGAATTTATCCCGGATAAAGCTATGGACGAAGAATATTATCTTCTGACACTAATGGCGATTGCAAGGGAACTGAATGTCTTTTCCATCCGTGAAGCAGACGTTCATCTGGCTGCCGGGCTTCCTCTCACATGGATCAGAAACCAGAGAGAAGATTTCCGTTCCTATCTGCTCCAGAATCCAGAAGTCCATTACCGATTTAACAGCAAAGAGTATCATCTCCGTTTTGTGGGATGCAGCCTTTA
>VOFE01002145.1_pt1 | contig 88001 bp, 87 predicted proteins | sample 5384071 | NCBI WGS metagenome assembly VOFE01 (sample SAMN12384724, study PRJNA508395) | human gut metagenome | isolation source: healthy gut D | host: Homo sapiens
GCCGCTGGAATGTGCGGCTGCTCCTACGCCGCCGCCCGCCAGCGGCTGAGCCGGGACAGAAAGCGGCTGAGGTCAGAATTGGAGGTGTACGATGGCTGACTGGAACCATTCCTTTGATTACTTTGCATTCACACCGGAAGAAAAGGAACAGCTGACAGACCGCCTGCGGCAGGCGGCAGAACAGGAGGAGCGTATGAAGGAGCCAACAAAACGGATCATCCGTCACACCGGGCGCCGGCTTCTGATCGGGGCCGGGGCGGCGGCCGCGCTGACCATGGGGACCCTGGCGGCCACGGTGGGGGGCGGCCTGCTGGGCTATTTTGAGGCCCGGACCCCCGAGGATCAGGGGGGTCTGGAGGATGGCATCTACCGGCTGGACCGCAGCGAAAGTTGGAACGGCTGGACGGTGGCCCTCACCGACTGTGTAGGGGATGACGCCAACAGCTATGTGTGGGTGGAGGTGACCGCCCCGGAGGGGACGGTGCTCTGTCCCCCGGAGGACGGACAGTTTTGCTCTGGCTACACTATGAGAACGGCGGAGGAGTATTCCGGCAGCAGCATTACGTCCATTCCGGACGATGACCCCGGAGATGAGCGCATCTCCTTCTGCCTGGAGCTGACCGCACTGCAAGGGACGCTGCGGGGGCGGACTGTGGATCCAAGTAAAAGTAGACACAAAAAAGCGCAGCTAACAGAAGCCCAGTTCGGTCCTGTACTGAACTGGGCTTCTATAGCCCAAAGCAGCAGCCAGACGGCGGTTGTTGAAGAAGTCGACGTAGGAGTCCAACAGAGCTGGAACATCTTTTGCGTGGGCCAGATCGAAGTCGAGGAACAATTCTTCTTTGATCCATCCGTTCAAAGCTTCTATGATCGGGTTATCTGTTGGAGTTCCTACTCGCGACATGGAGCGAAGTATGTTATAATCCTTGTGGGCCTGGCAAAAAGCCCGTGAAAAGTAGACAGCTCTCTGGTCGGTATAGAAGACCACCTGGGACGTCTGCTCTTCTTTTGTCCATAAGCTGTTTGAGCACATCGAGACAATGATAGTAAGGTTTGTTGCTTCCTTTCGTCGATGTTACGCTATGAGCCAGGATCTCATTATTGAAGGTATCCAACAGAATGGTCCATTCCCACTCCACACCGTTTACCCGAAATTCGGTCATATCAGACACAACGATCTGCAAAGGCGCCGCTGTATTCCAGCGGCCTCGAACTTCGTTAGGAAACTGAACGCTTTCCTCTCCGGGCGGCTTATACCTGTATTTTCTGGCTTTAGAGCGTATTCCAGCGGCTTTACAGCACTGGTGTGCCAGATGGTGTGAAAACACCCAGCCAGTTTCCTGAAACACATCGTTTGCCAGACGATGATACCCGTGAGAAGGATGTTTGTCATGTGCCTTTAGAAGGAACTCTGTCAGCAAGATCCTGTCCCGTTCATATCGATTCGGCTGTCCTTGCCGGGCTTTCCATTTGTAATAACCGGATCGATTCACTCCCATAAGCTTACACAGAAAATCTATTGGATACTTCACTTTGAGTTCTTCGATGACTTCGTATTCTTTTCGCTGCCAGTAACGTACTCCTTGTTTGCACCAGCTCCTTCCACCCAATATCCTTTTTTTAACCGGGCTATTTCCACCTCTTGTTTGGCCACGATGAGGCGGAGCCGTTCCACTTCACTCAATGACTTGCTTGTATGAAGCGCGGCATACGGATTGCCATTTCGCGGCTCTAGTGCATCTTCTCCCTCTGTTATATATTTCTTTACCCATGCGCACACCAAACTATTGCTGATAGAATATTGCCGTTCAATTTCACAAACCGGAATATGTTCTTCCAAATGAAGCTTTATTATCTTCATTTTTTTTTTCTTCTTTGCTCCATTTTCGATGCGGAATCCCTTTCTTCCCCATCTTTTCACCTCTATTCCTATTTTAACAGATATAAAAAGTAGACACTCACCCGCTTTGTGATTTTCCAGTGCTGCGCCGGTGGCGGAGGCTGGCCCAGGTCTGCCTGGGAGTGCTGCTGGCCCTGGCCCTGGGGGCGGGGTTCTGGTTTGTCAAGAACCACACCGAACTGCTGCCCCGGCCGGACACAGAGATTACCCCACAAGAGCTCTCAAACCGGGAGTACTTGGCGGCGGAAGCGGCGGGGAACTCCAGCGTGTACCTCTTTGATCTGGCGGTGGCAGACGGGGCCAGGCATTATCAAGTCCAGATGGAGCTGTGGACGCAGGAGGGGCTGGTCCGGACCTGGCCGGCCGCGGAGGCATACGACCCCACTGCGCCCCGGCATCAGATGCTAGGGTTCTCTTATCAGAAGGGGGAAGAGCAGTCCACCATGGAACTGGTGGTCTCCACGGACCTGGGGACCTGGCAGACCACGCTGGAGGGAGTTCCTGACCTGAACTTGGGGCATTTGATGAGTGTGCTGGACGAGAGATGCGAGGCGGACCCGGAGCATGGAGTGGTGCTGGCCTGCTGGGCTCTCGCGGCAGAGGGCGGGGTGACACTGAAGCCTGATGGCGGGCAGACTATTATCTGGAGCACGCCCGGCTGGACGGGGGCGGTGGAGAAGCCCCGGGTTCTGGAGGGGGAACGCTTCCTCCTCCTGCGGCTGACCATCTCATAGAAATCGAACAGGCGGAACAATCGGGAGGCGGCTGTCAGCCGCCTCCCGATTGCTGTTTCAATTTTGGGGTTCTGGGAGAGCAAAGGGGCTACTCCGCTTACTCCTCGTCCAGCTTAAGAACCGCCATATCGTCGAAGCAAAGTCCGCTCTATCTCGGAACGCCCGGATCCAGGCATTCCTCGCCCGCTCCCTTGCTTCTCCTCTCCAAACGGCACCCGCTGCGCTGGGCTGCCGTTTGGGGCCGCCTGTGGCGGCTTATTCTTCGTCCAGCTTGAGAACAGCCATGAAGGCTTCAGTGGGCAGCTGAACAGTACCCAGGGTACGCATTTCTTCTTGCCTGATCCCCAGCAAACAAGTTTGCCGGGGGACCCGGGGGCGCTCCAAATGCTCGGGCGAAATGAATTCGCCCTGCGCCAAGGTTTTGCCTCCGGCAAAACGCTTGTACGGCGCGATGCGCCGCCCCGCCATACGGGGTGGAAGGCAGAAGAAAATGCCCTCACTCCTCATCCAACTTGAGAACAGCCATAAAGGCTTCGGTGGGCAGCTGGACCGTGCCCAGGGTGCGCATCTTCTTCTTGCCTTCCTTCTGCTTCTCCAGCAGCTTCTTCTTCCGGCTGATATCGCCGCCGTAGCACTTGGCCAGCACGTCCTTGCGCATGGCCTTGACGGTCTCCCGGGCGATGATCTTGCCGCCGATGGCCGCCTGAACGGGGACCTCGAACAGCTGGCGGGGGATGTTTTCCTTCAGCTTTTCGCAGATCTTCCGGGCCCGGCCGTACGCCTTTTCTCGGTGGACAATGAAGCTCAGGGCATCCACCTGGTCCCCGTTGAGGAGCAGGTCCACCTTTACCAGGTCGCTCTTTTCATAGCCCTCCAGTTCGTAGTCCAGACTGGCGTACCCCTTGGTCCGGGCCTTCAGGGCGTCGAAGAAGTCGTAGATGATCTCGCCGATGGGCATGGAGTAGTGCAGTTCCACCAGATTGGTGTCCAGATACTGCATATCCTTGAAAATACCCCGGCGGTCCTGACACATGGGCATGATGTTGCCCACATAGTCCGGAGGCGCGATGATGGACACCTTGGCGTAGGGCTCCCGGGCCTCGCTGATGGAGCCGGGATCGGGGTAGTTGTGGGGGTTATCCACCCGAACCACAGTACCGTCTGTTTTGGTGACCTCATAAATAACGGAGGGTAATGTTGTTACCAGGTCCAGGTCAAACTCCCGTTCCAGCCGCTCCTGGATGATCTCCATGTGGAGCATTCCCAAAAATCCGCAGCGGAAGCCGAAGCCCAGGGCCACGGAGGACTCCGGCTCGAAGGAGAGGGAGGCGTCGTTGAGCTGGAGCTTCTCCAGAGCGTCCCGCAGGTCGGGATATTTGGAGCCGTCCTCAGTGTAGATGCCGCAGTATACCATGGGCTGGGCGGGACGGTAGCCCGGCAGTGCCTCGCCGGCGGCCTGCTCCACTCCGGTGATGGTGTCGCCCACCCGGGTGTCCTTCACGTTTTTGATGGAGGCGGTGAACCAGCCCACCTCGCCGGCGGACAGCTGGGGGGCGGACTCCATGCCCAGGGGCTTGAGGTAGCCGCAGTCCAGGACGTTATACTGGGCCCCGGAGGCCATCATCCGGACCTCCATTCCCTTTTTCAAGGTGCCTTCCATGACGCGGAAATAGACGATGACGCCCACATAGGGGTCGTACTGGCTGTCGAAGATCAGGGCCTTCAGCGGCGCGTTGGGATCGCCCTGGGGGGCGGGGATATTTTGGACGATGTCCTCCAGCACCGCGGGGATGTTGACGCCCTGCTTGGCGGAGATCTCCGGGGCGTCCTGGGCCGGGAGGGCCAGGATATTTTCCACCTCGTCCTTCACCCGCTGGGGATCGGCGGCGGGCAGGTCGATCTTGTTGATCACCGGAAGGATCTCCAGGTCGTGCTCCATGGCCAGGTAAGTGTTGGCCAGGGTCTGGGCCTCAATGCCCTGAGAGGCGTCCACGATGAGCACCGCCCCCTCGCAGGCGGCCAGGGAGCGGGACACCTCATAGTTGAAGTCCACATGGCCCGGGGTGTCGATGAGGTTCAGGGCATAGGTGCTGCCGTCCTCCGCCTTGTAGTCCAGACGGACGGCCCGGGCCTTGATGGTGATGCCCCGCTCCCGCTCCAGGTCCATGTTGTCCAGCAGCTGGCTCTCCATCTGCCGCTGCTCCACCGCGCCGCACAGCTCAATGAGCCGGTCAGACAGGGTGGATTTTCCGTGGTCAATGTGCGCGATGATGCTGAAATTACGAATTTTGGATTGATCGGTCATAAAACAGAAAACCTCCTTGGGAAAATCCACCCGGGGCCCCATCACAGATGGGGCGCGCCGGATGGCGCGTTCAAAAATCAAATAAGTGGGGTCCCCGAATCGCCGCAGGCGTTTTGGGGAGAGGAGGGATGGCGGAATGACTGAGAGACCGGCGTCAGACGGCCGCGAAGGATATGGAGCCCATCCCGACGAGGTCGATGCGCGATGATGCTGAAATTGCGAATTTTGGATTGATCGGTCATAAAACAGAAAACCTCCTTGGGAAAATCCACCCGGGGCCCCATCGCAGATGGGCGCGCCGGATGGCGCGTTCAAAATCAAATAAGTGGGGTCCCCGAATCGCCGCAGGCGTTTTGGGGAGAGGAGGGATGGCGGTATGACTGAGAGACCGGCGTCAGACGGCCGCGAAGGATATGGAGCCCATCCCGACGAGGTCGATGTGCGCGATGATGGAAAAAATTTCACATCTTACTCTGATCTGTCATTCAAAAGGCCTCCTTGGGATCGAATGGCGTAGGGCAGGGGCTTGCCCCTGCCGCGCTATCCAACTACTTCGGCACCATGCTGGTGGCCATGGGCGAGGCCGACGCCCTGCTGGGCGGCGCGACCTACTCCACCGCCGATACCGTCCGTCCCGCCCTCCAGCTGGTCAAGACCAAGAAGGGCGCACATCTGGTGAGCTCTTGCTTTATTCTGGACCGCGACTGCGGCGAAGAGGGCCTGAAGCGCATTGCCATGGGCGATGCGCCGTCAACATTGATTACACCGATACCGTCGATAAGGCTACCGGCGAGGTCAAGATCTCTGCCGCTTCCAAGCTGGCGGAGGTGGCGGTGGAGACTGCCCACACCGCCAAGGTCTTTGGCATCGATCCCAAGGTGGCCGTCCTCAGCTTCTCCACCAAGGGCTCCGGCAAGGGCGGCACCGTGGCACTGAGCCACGATGCTACCATCAAGGCACAGGAGATGGATCCCGAGCTGGCTGTGGACGGCGAGCTGCAGTTTGACGCAGCCGTTGCTCCCGAGGTCGCACAGGTCAAGTGCAAGGGCAGCAAGGTGGCTGGTCAGGCCAACACCTTCATCTTCCCCTGCATCGAGGCCGGCAACATCGGCTATAAGTGTTCTGCCGGGGGATCCAGCTCTGGAGAGGACTGGGAGAGGAGCTCCATAAACTCCTCGCCGGTGATGGTCTCGTGCTCATAGAGGTAGCCTGCCAGCTGGTGCAGCTTACCCTCGTTGGCCCGAAGCAGCTCCGCCGCCCGGCGGTACTGCTGGGAGACCAGCTCGGTGACCTTCTGGTCCATCCGCGCCTGGGTCTCTGGGGAGCAGGCCAGAGAGGCATCGCCCCCCAGGTACTGATTGCTTACCGTCTCGAAGGCCACAAAGCCGAACTCCTCGGACATTCCAAAGCGGGAGATCATGGCCCGGGCCAGCTTGGTGGCCTGCTCGATGTCATTGGAGGCGCCGGTGGTCACGGAGTGGAACACCAGCTCCTCGGCGGCCCGGCCGCCGGTGTAGGTGGCGATCTTGTTCAGCAGCTCCTCCCGGGACATGAGGAAGTGATCCCCCTCGTCCACCTGAAGGGTGTAGCCCAGGGCACCGGAGGTGCGGGGGATGATGGTGATCTTCTGCACCGGAGCGGAGTGGGACTGGAGGGCGGCTACCAGGGCGTGGCCCGTCTCGTGGTAGGCCACGATCTTCTTCTCCTGGTCGGAGAGCACCCGGCTCTTCTTCTGGTAGCCCGCGATGACTACCTCCACGCTCTCCTGAAGGTCCTCCTGGGTGGCGAACTGCCGCCCGCTGCGAACTGCCCGGAGGGCGGCCTCATTGACGATGTTGGCCAGCTCCGCACCAGAGGCCCCGGCCGCCGTTTTGGCGATGGGCTCAAAGTTCACATCCTCCGCCAGGCGGATCTTTTTGGCGTGGACCTTCAGGATCTCGATCCGCCCCTGGAGGTCGGGCAGCTCCACCGGGATGCGCCGGTCAAAGCGGCCTGGCCGCAGCAGGGCAGGGTCCAGGCTGTCGGGGCGGTTGGTGGCGGCCAGCACCACCACGCCCTTGGACCCGTCAAAGCCGTCCATTTCGGTGAGCAGCTGGTTCAGGGTCTGCTCCCGCTCGTCGTTACCGCCGATCTGCCCGTCGCGCTTCTTGCCGATGGTGTCGATCTCATCGATGAACACGATGCATGGGGCCTTCTCGTTGGCCTGCTTGAACAGGTCGCGGACCTTGGCGGCACCCCGGCCCACGAACATCTCCACAAACTCGGAGCCGGCGATGGAGAAGAAGGGCACGTTGGCCTCGCCGAGCCACCGCCTTGGCCAGCAGGGTCTTGCCGGTGCCCGGAGGGCCCACCAGCAGGGCGCCCTTGGGCAGCTTGGCGCCGATCTGGCGGTATTTTTCTGGGTCGTGGAGGAAGTCCACGATCTCGCTGAGCAGTTCCTTGGCCTCGTCCTCGCCGGCCACATCGGCAAAGCGGATGCCGGTGGAGGAGGGGACGTACACCTTGGCCCCGGAGCCGCCGCCCATGCCGAACATCATGCCGTCCCCGCCCATGGCCTTTTTCATCCGGCGGTTGAGGAAATAGCCGATCAGCAGGAAGGGCAGCAGGGGGAGCACCCACCCCACCAGGATGGAGGTGAGCAGGCCGGGCTGGGTATCGATCTCCTGGAACTGGGCCCCGCTTTCAAACAGGCGGTCCGTCCGGCCGGGGTCGTCTGTGACGGTGGTGCGGTAGATATTTTCCGCGGCCTTGTCAGTGAAGGTGATCTCATCCCCCTCGATCTCCACCTGCCCCACATTTTTGTCGTAGGTCATGGACATGAACTGGTCGTAGGTCACGTCCTGCACCGGCTTCTCCAGCACGGCCGGGAAGAAGGTCATGTTCAGGAGCATCAGGATCAGCAGCGCTGCTAAATAGTAGCAGATCAGCGGCCGCTTTGAGGGTTTTTTCACTTCTTGCATCAAATCCAATCCTTTCTTGGATGTTTTTGAATTTCCGAATATACCGGAAAATTAACAGGTTAACTATGTGCAGTGTACCCCCAGACGCTGGAAAAATCTATGGGACTGTGTGAATATTTTGTGTCCGTTGTATGAACGAACGGGCGCGGAGCCTGTGGCGCCGCGCCCGTTGAGATCTACTTCCGGCCTGCGGCCCAGAAAAACAAGTCCAGCTGGGGGGAGAGCCACCGCTCCGCCGGGCTGATCCAGCGCTCCAGACGGTCAACGGCCAGCCCGCCCACCGCCTGCTCCAGGGTGATCCCATGCTGACGGCAGGACTGGTCTAATTTCTGGACCCAGTCCCAGGTATCCGCGCTTGTTCGGAGGTCCAGGCCGGCCTCCCCCTGCTCACAGGGCAGGTCCAGGGCCTGGCAGAGCGCCTTCACCGGGGCCATCAGCACCCCGTTGGCCCGAATGACCGGGCAGTCCAGAGAGACGCTGCTCCCGCCGGAGAGCAGGGAGCGCCCCTCGGAGAGCCGCGCCTGCCGCCGCTCTCCCCACAGGAGCAGGGTCCCGTCCGGCTGCTCCGCGCTGGCCCAGCCGATGGCCCGGGCCAGTTCCTCCGCGGGGACGTAGACGTCCCCATCCAGGACCAGAGGGAGCCGGGAGAAGGAGAGAGGCTCCCCCTCCAGAGTCAGCACAGGGCCTGTCCCACAGACGGGCTGGCGGGCCCAAAATTCTTCCAGAGTCCAGCCCTGTTCGTGGCACAGGCGGGCTGTCTCCGGCCCTACATAGCGGTAGTGCCACGGCTCGAAGAGGTAACCGGTGAGGTCCTCCTTCCCCTGGGGGAAGCGGAGAATAAAGCCGTACTCCCAGCTGTGCGCTGACAGCCAGGCGTACTCCGCGGTCTCCTCGAAGCGGGCGGAGAGGCTGGCGACATTGATGTCCAGGGCCAGGCCGGTCTGATGCTCAGAGAACCCGGCCCGGGCGGAGTAGGTGTCGGCCGCCTCCGCCCCCTGCTGGGCGGCGTAGCGCTGATAGACCCGCTCCTGGGCGGCGTAAGAGCGGTAGGGAGAGGCGCTGTACAGGCGCAGGCCCTCCTCTGCCGCCGCGTCCGCCATCCGAAGAAAGGCTGCGCAGGCCTCTGGACGCAGACGGGCTCCCTGGGATGCGGTATAGCCGGGCGGGAGAAGCTCCAGCTCAGGAACATAGTCCGCCGGCAGGGGGTGGTACTTGTTCACCAGAGCGGTGAGGGAGGCGGGCTCGTCCACCGGCTCCCCCACACCATAGGGCGGCGCATCCAGGCCGATGTTCACCCGGACCACCGCCTCCTCAGGGGAGGTCTCCGGAGAGCGGGCCAGCTCTGCCTGATAGCGGTCCAAACGCTCCGGGTGGGCAAAGCTCAGCCGGAGCAGGGAGAGCCGCTCCGCCGCCCCTCCCCTTGGAGGCAGGTCTCGATCCCCGCCGCGCCCTGCCGGAGCCACAGGCTGTCGGCCTCCTCCTGACTCAGCCCCAGCGCCAGAAGGCGGTCCAGAGCGGCCAGATACTGGTCCGCCGACGCCGGAGCGGATGGCTCCGACACAGCGGGCTCCAGTGGAAGGAGAAGAGAAGCAGGCGCCTCCTCCGCCGGGCCGGTCAGCACGGTCCCCTGTGTGCCGTCCTCCGCCGCCTGGGCGCCGGGCGTACTTCCAAGAATCAGCCCCAGGGCCAGCAGCCCGGCCAAAGTTCGTCCTGTCAAATCAAATCGTCTCATTGGTACTCCCCGGGCCGTGGCCCGTCTGTCTCAATGGTGGTGAAAAGAAGCGGCCTTTCAGCTGGCCGCCCGGGCGGTCAGCCACCGGAAAAGGGCCGCACCGTTCGCCGTGTCCTCTCCGGGCCGGTCCAGCCGCTCCGGGTGAAACTGGACAGCGGCCACAGGCAGATGGGTATGCTCCAGTGCCTCCGTCACCCCGCCCTCGCTCCAGGCGGTGCGGCGGAGGCCGCCGCCCAGGCGGTCCACCGCCTGGTGGTGGGCGCTGTTAACTAGGATATATCCGCCCCACAGCTGATGGAGCAGACTGTCCGGCACGGTGCGAATGGGGTGCCACAGGTCTTGCTCCCCCCTGATGGAAGGGCCGCAGCGTATCCCCCAGATCCTGGATCAGGGTGCCGCCCAGGGCCACATTCAGCACCTGGAGCCCCCGGCAGATCCCGAGGATGGGCCGCCCCGCCGCCAGATAGGCCCGGACCAGGGCCAGCTCCGCCCGGTCGCGCTCCGGGTCCGGCGGCCCGGAGCCACAGTCCTCTGCGCCGTACCACGTTGGGGACAGATCGCCTCCGCCGCACAGCAGCAGTCCGCCGCAGGTCAGGTCCGGCTGGGGGCAGAAGCCCGCCACCGGAAGGCCGCCCGCCCCACGGACTGCCGCCTCATACCGCTCCATCCGTCCCCGCGGCCCGGAAATTTGGATGCGTATTCCCTCCATAGCGCCTCCTTTTCCTGGCGCGGAGGGGAATATCAGCCTGCCGCCCCGTCCTGCAGCCCCCGGATGCGGACCAGGGCGGCGATCAGCTCCACCGCGCCCTCTATGCCGGTGACACTGGAATCCAGGGTCAGATCGTACCGGCGCATCTCTCCCCAATTATGTCCTGTATAGTAGTTGTAGTAATTGGCCCGGCCCCGGTCGATCTCCCGGACCCGCTCTATCATATTCTGTGTGGAGATGTGGTATTCCTCCACACAGCGGGTCACACGGTCCTCCAGCGGTCCGTGAATGAACACCTTCAGGCACTCAGGCCGCTCCCCAAGAACGTAGTCGCTGCACCGGCCTACGATGACACAGGGGCCCTGGTCCGCCAGCTCCCGGATAACCTCCGCCTGGGCAAAGAAGGCCTGAAGGCTGACGGGGACGCCCTGCTGGGTATAGGTGGGGACGCCGATCCCGATGGGGGAGAAGGACAGGTGGAAGCGGCTTCTGGCCCGCTCCTCCGCCCGGGCGATGAACTCCGGGGAGAGGCCGCTCTTTTCCGCGGTCTTTTGGATCAGTGTGCGGTCATAGCATGGGATCCCCAGCCGAGCGGCCAGCCGTTTGCCGATGAGCCGTCCGCCGCTGCCGAATTCACGGCTGATAGAAATGACATAGTTACTCATATTTGGCACGCCTCCTGTCTGGAATCGTCCAAACCGCCGAAGCCGCGCTTTCGCCGGAACAGCAGTTCTTCTACCCTGTATTATAGCGTCTTTTCCGAAAAATGACAACGCAAACCTGTCGAGCGGATGTGCCAGGGGAGACCGCCAGCAGGCGGTCTCCCCATATCGTTGTGAGCTTTACTTTTCGGATCATCCGCCCCCTGGATCCGAAGCTGAGCGCCGGATCGGGACAGAGGCGGCTTGGCCGCTCTGATACTGGGAGGGCGTGACGCCAAGGGTGCGCTTGAACGCCTTCGAGAAGGTGAGAGGGTCGGGATAGCCGCAGGAACGGGCCACCTCGCTCACAGACAGGGTGCCCTCCCGCAGCAACTGTGAGGCGTACTCCATACGAAAATGCATCAGAAACTGCTGGGGGGAGATGTGGAGCGTGTTCTGGAATACGGTGGTGAGATAGCTGCGGTTCAGTCCCACATAGCGAGCCAGCTTGCTGACGGTCAGGTCCTCCTGGAAATGACTGCGGATATAATCTGCCGCCCGCTCTACATATTCGGCTCCGGCCTCCCGGCTCCGGCGGCTCTGCCCCCCGGAAGAGTGGACGATCCAGCCCAAAAAGCGGTACAGCTCTCCCAGCAGGAGGAGTTCATGGCCGCGGCCCGCCATTTCATAGCGGACCATCTCCTGAACACAGAGCTCCAGCTGCTCCGGAGTGTCACAGCGAAAGACCCGGTCGTCCGGCCCCAGTCCGCAGCGGCCCAGATATTCCGCCGCGCGGTGTCCGGTGAAGCCCACCCAGATTTGCGTCCAGGGCTCCATCCGGTCGGCCTGAATGGATACCACCTCCCCGGGCAGAACCAGGAAGCCCTCTCCGGGGCCGATGGCGCGGTGTGTGTCCTGGAACTGATATTCTCCGCGGCCTTTTAGGCAGAAGTGCAGCACATAGTGCTCCCGTACCGCCGGACCGGTCAATTCCCCTGGGCTGCTGTCTTGCCGACCGCAGAACAAAAAGGACAGTTCCCTGTCTCCTTGGGTGTGCTGTGCGAACCAGGATTCTTTCATCCGGCGCCTCCTCTGTAAAAACAGATCACTTCAGGCCTGTCATATCATGCACGCTGCTCCTCAGGGTTATTTTATTATATCATATCCCGGGAATCAATTCCAATACTTTTTAATTTTTGTGATATTTGCACATTTTTGGCGTGTTTTTTTCTTTATGTCATCCCCCGGGTCCGCTCCCAATAGGCCGCCATGCTCTCCCCGGGCGTCCCGGTGACCTCCTGGTCCAGATATGCCGCCAGAGGGCCGGGCCGCCAGCTTCGGGCGGTCTCCAGGTCGGGGAACTCCACCTCGGCGTAGAAAAATGCCCCCGGATGCCCAGGGTCCACCTGGTTGACCTCCAGCACCAGACCGTCTGCCAGGGCGTACCGCCGCTGCTCCTTTTGGATCAGCGGCCTGCCGATGAACCGCTCCAGACGCTGAAAAAGCTCCGGCGCGACGTCGGTTTCGATTTCTTCCCGGGCCAGCCCGTCCGATCCGGTCTTCCCCTTGAAGCACAGGACCCGGCGGACCTGATCCCCCTGGGTCTCCAGGCGGATCCGCACTGTGGGACGGGTGGCGATGTACCCCTGCTCCATCCGGATCACTGACCCCGGCTCCAGGCCCTCCGGCCACCCCCGGGTCAGCCACTTTCGTTCGATCTCCATGTTTCTTGCTCCTCTCCGGTTCCGCAGGCCGAAGCCTGCCAGTGCTGCTATCATAACGCAGACTGAACAAAGCCGATTTTTGGTTGGTTCAGCGGACATTATCATACCATGAAAGAGGGGCGGACGTCCATACAGGCAGGACGTCCGCCCCGGATCACGGCGAAACGGGGGTCAGCTCTCCATGTGCCGCCCCAGAAAGGCGGCGGCGGACTGGGCCAGCTTGTACTCCACCTCGCCTCCCTCCGGCGCACCCTCCGGTGCGGCAAAGACGACACAGCCCAGCACGTCCCCCTCCGACAGGATGGGGGCCGCCGTGTCCAGGGAGAAGCGCCCTGGAGCAGCGCACAGAGGGAGGTGGGCCTCCCCAGCCTTGTGCTGATAGATCTGCCGCCCCTCCATCAGCCGCTCCAGCTCCGGAGAGATGGCCTGATCCGCCAACTCCCGCCGGGGAGCCCCCGCCACTGCCACCGTGCTGTCCCGGTCAGTGATCACCACAGTCCGGCCCGTGGTCCGGTTCAGAGTATCGCACATCTGGGCGGCAAACTCTGTCACGCCGCCCAGAAGGGAGTACTTTTTGAATATCACACTCCCGTCCCGGTCCGTATAGATCTCCAGGGGGTCACCCTCCCGGATCCTCATGGTCCGCCGGATCTCTTTTGGAATCACGACCCTTCCCAAGTCATCAATCCGTCGTACAATGCCTGTTGCTTTCATCTATATAGTTCCTCCTACGGTAGTTTTTTGGAAACAAAATATAGTATCCGCAGGAAATGGCCGGATATGCAGACTGCGTTGAGCCGGACAGAAAATGGTCCGCCGCCTGCGGGGAGCAGACAGCGGACCGTTGATCGATTCTGTTGTATGCGGACAGACGGCGATTTTTAGTCTGGATCCAGCCGTCAAAGTGATTGCGCCTCTAACTTGCGCAGGACTGCTTGGAACCAGTCGGGCAGGGGGCACTCCAGTTCCACCGGGCGGCCGGTGGTGGCGAACTCCATAAAGAACACATAGAACATAACCGCCACATAGCCCTGAAAGGCCCGGTTAATCAGGTTGTCTACCGCGCCCGCCAGCAAAGTGTTTGCCTTCAGTTTCGCCGCAAAGTGAACACAGCGCAAGAAATAAGATAAAACAAACAAGGTCCTCGTTCGGCACAGTACAGGCGGCCTGCGACGCTATGATTGTCCTGCTTGGTAACCTGCCTCCCAATGCGATATTGACCGCTTTATTTTATTGCTGAATTTGCGTCCGCGAAAATGCCTTGGCGTTCCCCGGCTGAAGTCTTCTCCTCTGCTCTGTTGCGCTTGACTTGACACCTTGCCATAGCCACTTTTTCGACAAAAAACACACGGCTCCCAGTGGGAGCCGTGTGTTTTTTGTCTTTCTCACGATCACTCAGACCGCCGCGTTTTCCTTGCTCTTGCGGCGGCTGAACAGCGCCTTCCGCTTGGTCCCGTCCGGATTCTCACGCCGGATCAGCAGATAGAAGGCAGGCATCAGGAACATAGCCAGCGCCGTAGAGGCTACCAGGCCGCCAATGATGATATAGGCCATGTCCTTCATCATGCTCATGCCGCTGTCATTGGAAAAAATCATAGGCACCATGGAGATGATGGTGGTCAGGGTGGTCATCAGGATGGGGCGCAGACGGGTGGTGCCCGCCTCCACCAGTGCATCCCCTAGAGGCATGGTCTGCCGCAGCTGGTTGGTGCCGTCCACCAGATAGATGCCGTTGTTCACCGCGATGCCCACCAGCATCAGGAAGCCCATCAGGCCCAGGATGCTCATGGGACGGCCGGACAGGAACATCAGACCGATGGAGCCCACCAGACTCAGAGGAATACACAGCATGACCATGATGGACAGCTTGGGGGAGTCAAACTGGATACCCATGACCAGGAACACCAGGAAGATGGCGGACAGCAGGGCGGTGCTCACGCTCTGGGTGGCCTCCTCTGTGGTGGAGTCCAGCGATCCGGTCCCTACCGCGACCCCCTCGGGAAGGGTCAGGCCCCGCACCGCGCTGTCGATGGCGCTGGCCGCGGTGTACTTGGCGGTATCCGTTGTGGTGGCCGTGACCGTAACGCTGTACTGCCCGTCCTGCCGGGTGATGCTGGGCAGAGTGGTGATGTACTCCACATCGGCGATGTCCCGCAGAGTGACCATGCGGCCGCTCTGGGTGGCAATGGGATAGTCCAGAAGGGTCGTGATGTCATCATACTTGCCCTCGGGATACTCCAGCACCACATCATACTCCGCGTCGGAGTCGCCGTAGTCGTCCAGGGTGGTGGCCGTCATGCCGTTGAGCAGGTAGTAGACCTGCATGGCCACCGCGGACTCCGAGGTCCCCAGTGCTTGGGCCTTCTGAGAGTCTACCACCAGGCGGCCCTTGACGCGGCTCTGATCGAACTCGTTGGCCACCCGGATCACGCCGGGGACCTGGCTCATGGCGTCCGCCACCTGATCCGCACCCTGCTCCAGGACGTCCAGGCTGTCGGCCACCAGGGTCACGGTCTTGGTATTGCCCCCTCCCATCATGGTGCCCATGCTGGAATCGCCGCTGGCGGGGGTAACGGCCAGGTCCATGCCGGGAGAGCCGCCGAAGCGGTTGGTATACTCCTCCACTGCCGCCTCACTGCTGCGCTTGCAGCCATCCACCGCGTAGGCGGTAAAGGTGGCGGTGTTCTCCGAGGCGCTCAGGGTCACCTTTTCAAAGTTGGGGTCCTCCAAAAGGGCGTCCTCCAGTTCCTGGATCCGCTCGTCCATGACAGACAGCTTGGTACCGGAACGGAAGGTGGCCTCCAGGCTGACGCTGCCGTCATAGTTGTCCGGCATCAGCACAAATTCCATTTGGCTGGCCAGCAGGATGGCGGCCAGGAAGCAGGCCACACCCACCGAGACCACCCGGCCGGGCCGCCGCAGCAGGCCGGGCATGACCCGGCGGTAGAAGGCGCGGAACCGGGCCAGGAGCCGGTTGATGGGCAGTTCCTCCTTCGCCTTGGGCTTGAGCCACACGAAGGCCAGGGGGACCACCACCACAGCGCTGAGGAAGGAGCACAGCAGGGTCAGCAGGATGGTCCAGCTCAGGGGGCCGGTCATCATGCCCACCAGGCCGTCAGCCATGGCCAGGGGGATGTAGACCACCACGGTGGTCAGCGTACCGGCCAGGGTGGACATAATCATGGTGGAGGTGCCCTCCACCGCCGCCTCCCGGAAGTCCAAGCCGTTCTCTCTGGAGCGCATACAGCTCTCCAAAATGACGATGGAGTTATCCACGATCATGCCGATGGCGATGATCAGGGAGGTACCCGTCATCAGATCGATGGCAAAGCCGGCAAAGTTCAGAAGGATCACCGCCAGCAGGATGGACAGGGGCATACTGATGCCCACGATCAGGCTGGCGCGCAGATCGCCGAAGAAGAGGAACAGCACCAGCATGGTCAGGATGATGCCGGTGATGAGGGTATTCAGCACCTCACCCAGGGTCTCCATGATGCTATCCGCCTCGTTGTAAATGACCTCGAAGCTCAGACCGTCCATACTGTACCGGTCCAGGATCTCCATGACATCCTCGCAGACCTCCACGGTAGCGGCGCTGTCCTGCTTGGTCACGCTGAGCATAACACTGTCGCCGCCGTTGTAGCGGCTGAGGTTCTCCGCATCCTTCTCATACACGTTGAAGAAGGTGCACAGATCTCCCAGGGCCACCATCTGACCCGATGGGGTCTGGATGGGCAGGTTCCGGAAGTCGGCGTTCACATCCACGCTGCCGTAGACGCCCAGGGCGATGTCCTGGGTACCCAGGGTGACGTCGCCCACCGGCATATCGAAGTCGGCCGCCGCGATGGCGGAGCCCACTGCCGAGATGGACAGGCGGTACTGCTGGAGGGCCGCCTCATCCAGTACGATGCGCAGATACTCGTCCTGGGCCCCGGTGACCTCCACCTGGGCCACGCCGCCCAAGCTCTCGATCACTGGCACCACTGTGTCGTTGAGGTAGCTGGCCGCGTCCATCCCTTCGGGAGCCACGGCGGAGAGGATCATGGTGGGCATAAAGTCGGCGCTCAGCTCCATGATCAGGGGGTCCTCACAGTCCTCCGGGAGAGTGGGCATCAGGTTGTCCATAGAGTTCTTCAGGTCGGAGTAGACCTCATCCATGTCCACGCCGTACTTATAGGTCAGCTGGAGCATGGCGTAGTTATCAAAGGAGTAGGAGTTGACGCTGTCGATGTCGGACAGGGTCTCACACTCATCCTCGATGGGCTGGGTGACCAGCCGGTCGATGCTGTCGGCATCCGCCCCGGGCCAGGTGACCATCACCAGCTCCATAGGCATCTCCATGTCAGGCATATACTCCAGAGGCATCCCGGTCAGGGAGGCCGAGCCGAACACCACCACGGCCAGGATCATCAGGATCACCGAGGTAGGCCGGCGCAGGATCAGTCGAATCAGTTTCATAGGTTACGGCGCCTCCGTCCCGCTGGCGGCACTACCGGAGGCGTCTGTGGCTGCACCGGAGGCGTCTGCGGCCCCGCTGTCCGCCTCCTCCTGGCCGGCCAGGCGGATGGGCGCACCGTCCTTCAGTCCGGCGGACCAGGTGGTGATCACCTCATCCCCGGCGGTCAGACCGGCAGTGACGGCGATGGTATCCGCAGTGTACAGGCCCACAGTCACCTCAGTGCGCACCGCGGCGCCATCCCGGGCCACATAGACATAGGCGTTGCCCTCGTCAAAATAGACCGCGTCGCTGGGGATCAGGATGGCCCCGCTGGAGCGGTAGGCTTTGGTGGTCAGCTCCACCGCCAGGCCATCGGGCAGGGACTGGGCCTCGTTGATGACCGCCTTGACCTTGAACAGGCCGGTGGCCGCGTCCACCACGCCGCTGATCTCCGTCACCGCGCCCTGATAGGTCCGGCCGTCGCTGACCACAGAGACCTCCTGGCCGGCGGTCAGGGTCTGGCGCACCTGGTCGGTGACGTAGAAGGTGACCGTCTTGTTGCTGCCGTTGGAGATGACGAAGGCCACCGCGCCGGAGGAGGCGAAGTTGTTCAACGTCAGGTTGACCGCCTCCACCACCCCGGAGATGGGAGCGGTCATGTTGTAGAGAGACAGCTGGTACTGGGCGGAGTTCACGCCCACCTGGGCGGACTGGATCCCCGCCTGGGCGGAGCTCAGACCGGCCCGGGCCGCCTCGACCCCAGCCTGGGCGGACAGCAGGGCCTGGTTGGCCTGGTCCACCTCCGCCTGGGAGGCGGCTCCCATTTCAAAGAGGTGCTTGGTATCCTCATAGTTATCCTGAGCCAGACGCAGCTGCTCCTCCAGCACCGGCAGGTCGGCCCCGCCATAGCCCGCCTGGGCGCTGTTATAGCTCTCCTGGGCGCTCTGATAGGCCGCCTGGGCGTTCTGAAGGGCCAGGCGGGCGCTCTCGTCATCGATGCGGCACAGAGGATCTCCGGCGGAGACTGTGTCCCCCACCGAGACCATGACCTCCTCCACATTGCCGGAGACCAGGGAGACCACGCTGGCGGTGCCCTCCGCGGAAATGGTCCCGATATAGGTGCTCTCGGTGCTCAGGTCCCCGGCCTGGGCGGCGGTGGTCTCCACCGTCACCGTCTGGTCCAGCATGGGCTCCTTCTCCTCCGCGCAGCCGGCCAGCGTCAGGGCCAGGGCCGCGCAGAGCACAGCGGAAATGGTACGTTTCATGGGACGATCTTCCATCCTTTCTCTCACATCAGGCCCTGCTCCACCGCCCAGCGGTAGCTGGTGCGGGCGGAAAGCAGGTCCCTCCAGGCCCCGTCCGCGGCGGACTGGGCAGCCGCAAGGTCATCCTGCGCGGCCAATAGCTTCATCTTGGATACCTGACCCAGCTCATACCGCTTCTGAGTGGTCTCCAGCACCGTCTGCTGCCAGGCCAAGGCGGACAGCTTGCTGTTCAGTGTGTTCTCCTTGTCCGCCAGGGAGTCATACAGGGTGCGGAAGGAGGTCTCAAACTCCTGGAAGGCGGACTGATAGGTCAGCTGGGCCGCCTCCCAGGTGTGCTCCGCGGCCTGGAGCAGGTACTGCTTCCGGGGACCCCGGTAGTCGCTCTGGGCGTCGTCCCAGTCCTCCTTGGCGTCATCCAGGTCCTTCTGGGCGCTGCGCAGCGTCCAGCTGGCCGCCTTGGCCGCGGCCAGATCGGCCTCATAGTCGGGCGCGGTCCATCCGTCCTCCCCCTGCGCGGGCAGGGCGCCCAGGGTGATCTCCCCGGTGGGCTCCTCACCGATCAGGGTCTGAAGCTGGGATTTATAGGTCGTGATCGTGGTGTCCAGGGCGCTCAGCTGGCTGACCACCTGGGTGCGCTGCGCCTCCACCTCATTCACAGTCTGTTTGGACACCTGGCCCAGCTGCTGGCGCAGGCGCAGCTCCTCCAGGCTCCGGTCCAGGGCGGCCAGGCTCCGCTGGCCGTCGGCGGCCTGCTGCTCCAGGCCCACCAGGGTGATGTACAGGGTCTCGCCGGCAGCCACCATCTGATCCACCGTGCTGTTCAGCTGCCAGACCACATCGGCGTTATCCGCCTGGACCTCGCCGTCCTTCAGGTCATCAAAGGTATCCCGGAGAGAATCGTACGCGTTGGCCAGGGAGCTGTCATCCCCGCCCATCATCGTGATGTACCACTGGGCGTTGGCGATGTCGTTGAGCTGCCGCCGCAGGTCCTCATACATCAGGTCATAGTCGATCCCCTCGATCCCGCTGATGTTCTCCGAGAGCACCCGGGCGCTCAGGCTCCCAGACCGGATCCGGCTGTCCAGATTGGCCCAGGTCACCGTTCCCTCCGGGTCAGGCGGGAGTTTTGTCTCCTCCTGGACCTCCTGGGAGGCGCTGTCAGCGGTTCCTTCCTTCTGGCTCTCGGCGGCCATTGTCCGGCCCCGTCAGCGTGCTTACGGCGGCCATCACGGCGGCCAGCAGCAGAGCAAATGTTCGTCTCATGGGATGATCCTCCATTTTCACATCGGTCATTTGTCCGGTTCGTGTCTCTGTCAGCTTTCATCATAGCCGCCGAAGGTAAACTCAACGTAAACAAGGCCGCGATCCCCCCTGTGCACACTCACTGTTTTCCCCTCCGGCCGTCGGAGCGTCTTCGTCAAAATCACAGAACATCAACGGTACGCAAAAAAAGCTCCATAAGTTTACATTGGGTTTACAAAGCTCCGCTACCCTCAAAGTACAAGGGGCAGTGCGGCATCTGGCTTTGACGCGGGCTGTCCCCATCTGTATAATCGGTATCAAGCAATCAAAAACAGGCGGCTCACGCCGCCTTTCGGGAACCAGCTCCTTCCCAATGTGTATGTCAGGAGCCGGTCCCCCATTCCGACACAAAGGAGCGATGGAGATGGCAACCATCTTGCTGGTGGAGGACGAGGCCTCCATGCGCCTGCTCACCTGCGCCAAGCTGAAGCATCAATTTACCATCATCTGTGCCAAGGACGGCGTAGAGGCCCTGGAGCTGCTGGAGCGGCAGCCTGTGGATCTGATCATTGCCGATGTGATGATGCCCCGGATGGACGGCTATACCCTGGTCCAGACCCTGCGGGACCAGGGCAATGGGATCCCGGTGCTGCTGCTCACCGCCAAGCAGTCCTTCGAGGACAAGCGCCGGGGCTTCTCCTCCGGCGTGGACGACTACATGACAAAGCCGGTGAACTATGAGGAGCTGACCTGGCGGATCAACGCCCTGCTCCGCCGGGCCCATATCGCCAGCGAACGGCGGATCGTCATCGGCCCGGTGGTGCTGGACTCCAGCACCTACACCGTCTCCCGGGGGGAGCAGGTGCTGGAGCTGCCCAAAAAGGAGTTCGAGCTGCTCTATAAGCTGCTCTCCTACCCCGGCCAGATCTTCACCCGGAACCAGCTGCTGGACGATATATGGGGCTTTGACTCCGAGAGCGGCGAGGACACCGTCAAGACTCACATCAGCCGCCTGCGCAACAAGCTGCGCTCCATTGAGGAGTTCCGGATCATCACCATCAAGGGCCTGGGCTATAAGGCGGAGGTGCTGGAATGAAGCGAAAACAGAGACCAAATGTCAGCCTTCTGCTGTGGCTGACCAAGGAGTTTATCATCCTGTCCATCCTGTCCAACCTGGTCTGCACCGCCCTGTACATGGCGGCCTCCTGGCTTTTGACCGGGACGCCCATCCCCGCCTCCCACTCCAGCGGCCTGGGGCCCCTGCTGTTCCTCATCGGCTCCACGGTCATCCTGGGCTGCGGCCTGAATTACCGCTTCAACCAGTTTCTCACCGGCTTGGCCGGGGGCCTGCGCGGCGTGGCGGAGGGCAACTTCTCCCTGCGGTTAGACCCCCGCCGTGCCGGCCCGCTGGCCGCCGCCTATGAGGATTTCAACAAGATGGCCGAGGAGCTTCAGGGGGTCCAGACCCTGCGGGAGGACTTTATCAACAGCTTCTCCCATGAGTTCAAGACCCCCATCACCGCCGTCTCTGGCTTTGCCGAGCTGCTTCAGGAGCCCGGCCTCACCGAGGAGGAGCGCAGCCAGTACCTCCAGATCATCGCCGAGGAGGCCCACCGCTTGGCCAACCTGGCCAACAGCACCCTGCTGATGTCCCGGTTGGAGTCCCAGCACTCCATCCCGGAGAAGGAGCCCTTCCCCCTGGATGAGCAGATCAAGCGCTGCACCATCCTGCTCTCCAGCGCCTGGGAGAAAAAGCGCATCGCCTTCTCCGCTGATCTGGAGCCCGTCTCCTATGTGGGAAACGAGGAACTGATGCGCCATGTCTGGCTCAATCTGCTCAACAATGCCATCAAATTCACCCCCGAGGGGGGCGAGGTGTCCGTCACCCTCCAGTGCTCCCCGGAGCAGATCCAGGTCCGGATCTCCGACACCGGGATCGGGATGTCCCCGGAGATGATGACCCACATCTTTGACCAATACTACCAGGGGGAACCCAATCACACCGAAAAGGGCCTGGGGCTGGGCCTGTCCATCGTCCACCGCATCGTCGAGCTGTGCGGCGGCCAGATCCTGGTGGACAGCATCCCCGACCAGGGCAGCGTGTTCACGGTGCTCCCCCCCCGGAGCCGCTGATCCCAGATCACACCCCCCGCAGCTGCACCCGCTCCACCCAGGGCCGCATCAGTTCGGCAAATGTCTCCAGGCTCTCCCGGTCCCAGGGATGGAGCCCCGCCCGGAGCACCGTATCCCGGTCCACAAAGCTCTGGAGGTAGTACCGCCGGGCCCCGGCCAGCCAGGGGCCGATGGCCCGGAAGCTGTCCCCGTCGTGGAGCTCCCGCACCACGGTGGTGCGGAACTCATAGTCCACCGCCCCGGAGAGGAGGAAGGAGACGCTCTCCCGGAAGGGAGCCAGGTCCAGGCCGGACCGCCCCGCCGTCTCCCCATACCGCTCCGGGCTGTTTTTGACGTCCATGGCCACATAGTCCACCAGCCCGGCCTCCGTCAGGCGGCGCAGCCGGTCCGGATGGCTGCCGTTGGTGTCCAGCTTTACCGGAAAGCCCAGCTCCTTGATCTGGCTCAGAAGCTCCTCCAGCTCCGGCCGGAGCAGAGGCTCTCCCCCGGTGACGCACACCCCGTCCAGCAGGCCCTGCCGTTTTTTCAAAAACGCGGTCAGTTCTCCGCTGTCCAGGGCAGCAGGGGTCTCCCCCTCCACCAGCTCTCCGTTGTGGCAGAAGGGACAGCGCAGATCGCACCCCCCTAAAAACACGGTGCAGGCCACCTTCCCCGGATAATCCAGCAGGGTCATCTTCTGCAAGCCTTGGATCTCCATCCCGATCTCCTCCTTGTCCGCGCGCTCTCCCCATTGTAGGCGTCCCTCCGCCGGACTGTCAACCGGGAGCCGGAAAATTCCCCGTTGTCCCCCGGGGCGGAACATGATAGAATAGGACTGTTCAAACAAAGCGACTGTCGAAAAGGAGAGCCCCCATGCTGTATGCCGTGCTTGTAGTGGCCCTGGTGGCCCTGGACCAGCTGGTCAAATACCTTGTGGTCCAAAACATTCCCTTGGGCGAGTACGTTCCCTTCCTGCCTCATATCCTGGACCTGACCTATGTGCAGAACACCGGAGCGGCCTTCTCCCTGTTCTCAGAGCACACCTGGCTGCTCACTCTGGTCTCCCTGGTGATGTCGGTGCTGCTGCTGGCGGCGCTGGCGCGGGGCTTCTTCCGCCACCCCTTCGGCCGCACCTCTCTGGCCCTGCTGCTGGCGGGCGCGGTGGGCAACCTGATCGACCGGGCCTTTCAGGGCTATGTGGTGGATATGTTCCATGTGCTCTTTATGGAGTTCGCCGTGTTCAATGTGGCGGACATCTGCGTGGTGGTTGGGGGGATCGCCGCCGCGGTCTACTATGTGTGGGGCTATGAGCGGCTGGAGAAGGGCCTGCATCCCCAGGAGCGCCGCCCATGACCGCCCTCACCCTCACCGTCCAGCAATCCGGCGAGCGGCTGGACGCCTTTCTGGCCCGCAGCGTGGAGGGGTTGACCCGCTCCGCCGCCCAGCGCCTGCTGGAGGATGGGGCGGTGACCTCCTGCGGAAAGGCGTTGAAAAAGAACGACCGCCCCGCCGCCGGCGATGTGGTGGAGGTCCTCCTCCCCGACCCTGAGCCGGTGGACGTCCTCCCCCAGGACATCCCTCTGGACGTGGTATATGAGGACGGGGACGTGATCGTGGTGAATAAGCCGGTGGGCATGGTGGTCCATCCCGCCCCGGGGCACCCGGACGGGACGCTGGTAAACGCTCTGCTCTTCCACTGCGGCGACACCCTCTCCGGCATCAATGGCGCCCTGCGCCCCGGCATCGTCCACCGTATCGACCGGGACACCTCCGGCCTGATCATCGCCGCAAAAAACGACCGGGCCCACCTGGCCCTGGCCGCCCAGCTTCAGGACCACTCCCTGGCCCGGGTGTATGAGGCGGTGGCGGTGGGCAGCTTCCGGGAGGACAGCGGCACCGTGGACGCCCCCATCGGCCGCCATCCGGTGGACCGCAAGCGCATGGCGGTGGAGCCCCGAACGGGCCGCCCCGCCGTGACCCACTGGTCCGTACTGGCAAGGTACCGCGGCTTTACCCATGTGGAGTGCCGTTTGGAGACAGGGCGCACCCACCAGATCCGGGTCCATCTGGCCTCTGTGGGCCACCCGCTCCTTGGGGACACGGTGTATGGCAGCCGGAAGCCTTGGCCCGGTCTGGCCGGCCAGTGCCTCCACGCCCGGCGCTTGAAATTCATCCACCCCTCCACCGGCCGCCCGGTGGAACTGGAGTGCCCCCTGCCCGACTGGTTCCAAGCAGTCCTGCGCAAGTTAGAGGCGCAATCACTTTGACGGCTGGATCCAGACTAAAAATCGCCGTCTGTCCGCATACAACAGAATAGATCAACGGTCCGCTGTCTGCTCTCCGCAGGCGGCGGACCATTTTCTGTCCGGCTCAACGCAGTCTGCATATCCGGCCATTTCCTGCGGATACTATATTTTGTTTCCAAAAAACTACCGTAGGAGGAACTATATAGATGAAAGCAACAGGCATTGTACGACGGATTGATGACTTGGGGAGGGTCGTGATTCCAAAAGAGATCCGGCGGACCATGAGGATCCGGGAGGGTGACCCGTCATTGACTACATTGACACAGTGGGAACGATTCTGCTTCGGCATACTGGATCTGGCAAAACGGGGCGGGTGGTGAGGAAATCCTCTCGCCTTGTGTCAGAAAACGTGGTAAAATGAATCCAATCAGCCGGGGAGGTACATATCATGGATGAGAAAAAGCGTAGCGACCAGATCCAGCTTTTTGAAAATCAGAAGATCCGCACCGCCTGGAATGGAGAATAGAAAGAGTGGGTCTACCAGCGCCTGCTGGTCATCCGTATCCGCAACGAGTTCACCGACGAGATTTCCCGTGCTCGGTCCGGTGTGACCACCCGGCAGTACAAGCAGCTCAAGGGGTTGAAAAAGGAGAATCTGCGGGAGAACGTGAGTGACTTGAAGCTGCTTTTGAATATGCTGGTCGAGGCATCCACTACCAGCATCTCTAAAACAGAACGACCCGAGGGGTCGTAGGAGAAACATAAAGTGACCCAACGGGTGGTCGTATTGCAGGCAACGCCAGAAAGGAAATGGAGCAGGAGACTGGCCAGCCCGTAGTGACAGCGAAGGACGCCCAGGATCTCCAGCAGTTGGTGACCGGAGCGGTGGAAAGTGCGGCAGAGCTGGCGGAGGGCACAGACGATGTGGAGGAAAAAGGGGATGAGGCTGTGAATCGCAGGGAATGGAAAGAGCTGTTTGAGTCCCGCATTTTACAGCGGGGGTCAGCATATTACAAAGAGGGTGTAGTGGAGACGCTCCGGCGTGAGGGCGGCGTTGTCAAAGCGGTCGTACTGGGAAGCAAGCAATACCGGGTGGAGATCGACCTGGAGGATGGGCAGATTGAAGGCTGGTCGTGCGACTGTCCCTACGCTTCGGACGGAACGCCGTGCAAGCATCTAGCAGCTGTTTTTTATGCGCTGAATGATGATGACGGCAGGAAGGAGATTGTCTCTCACACAGAACAGCGGCCCATCCAGGAGCTGATCCAGGGGCTGAACCTGGAGCAGGCACATGCCCTGCTGCTTCGGCTGGCAGAGTGGGATGAGGAGGCGGCCGGTCAGATCCGGCTGGCGGCGGAGCCGCCCTCTCAACAGCAGGTCCAGCACTGGAAAAAGAGGATCGACCGGCTTCTGGACCGGGCCGCCGGACGGTATGGGTATATCGAGTACGACCAGGCCTGGGACACCATGTGCCAGCTGGATGAGCTTCTCTCTGACACCGCCGGTTGCCTTCTGGCGTCCGGGCATGTGTGGGAAGCCTTCTTTCTTACTGGATACAGTTTCCAGGCGGCGGCCGAATGCGGTATGGACGACTCAGACGGCGGGCTGACTATGCTGGCCGAGACCTGTTATGACCTGTGGAGTGGCCAGATCGATGCGGCAACACCAGAGCTGAGGCGCAGGATGTACCAGTGGTTTCAGCATGCCTGGCACACCTCAGATGACCTGTGCCAGGAGTTGTTGTGGGAGGTCCAGCAGGAGCTATTTCACGATCCGGAGTTTCTGCGGTCCAACATTGACCAGCTGGACCGCATGATCCAGGATGAGCAGGTCAGACAGGATCAGAGGTACAGCAGATTGCCCCAGCTGGTGCTCCAGAAGCTGGAGCGTATGGAGGAGTTGGGCCTTCCCCAGGAGAAAGTCCAGCGGGTGGAGCGGGAGCACTGGGCGCTCCCCGACATTCGCCGCCGGGTGATTTCCCGGTTGTTGGAGGAAAAGCCGGTATACAGAGGCAGAGGCACTGCTTCGGCAGAGCAAGAAGCTGGACCGGGAATGGCCTGGTCTGGTCTCTGGGTACAGCCAGGAACTGATTGGCCTGTATGAGAAGACCGGTCAAGCGGAAAAGCTGCTGGAGGAACTGCAATTCCAGGTGTTCCAGTGCGGCCAGCGTGATTTAACTTATGTAAAAAAGCTCAAGGAACAATTCTCACCAGATCAGTGGCCGGGACTGAGGGAACGCCTGCTGGCCGAGAAAACCTTGTCTGGGAATCTGCGGGAGGAGCTGCTGGAGATGGAAGGGCTGTATGGCCGGCTGATGGACCGGGTGGCTGCCCTGGAGAGTCTCCAGGCTCTGGACCGCTGGGAGAACGTGCTCCGGCCCCGGGTCCCGGAGCGGATGCGGGACGCTTACATACGGTGTCTGGAAATCCAGATGCGCCTGGCCAGTGATCGGAAACAGTATGCCGCCGCGATTGCCTATTTAAAAAAGCTTCGGACATACCCAGACGGCAGAGATGCGGCGTTGGCGCGGCGATGGCGGAGGGCCTACCCCCGCCGACGTAGTATGCTGGATGAGTTGAGAAAAGCAGGGTACTGAGAGGGCGATCAGAAGAATTGTATTCTCAGGAAACATGCTTAAGCAGAAAAATAGAACAATCCATGAACGATTGAAACTGAGTCATAAAAGAAGCGCTGTTGAATTGGCAATCCACAATTCAACAGCGCGTCTGCTTGTAAAAGGAAATCACCAGCGGCGTATCTCTGTCAAGAAAAGCAGACGTTCAAAAATACGGGATGGTCTTTGAGCTGGGGAAAATTTGGAGTTTATGCTTGTAGTGGATGATTTGCGCGAAACTGATCATACCGATTGACGAGCTGGTCTAGTTTTGCACATTCTTCCCTTGACAGGGGATGGAAGGGACAGCGGCAGGTGCCCATAGGAATCCCATGTCTTGTGAGAATATACTTTACAGCGCTGAAAATGCCAACCTGACACATTGTTTCCACATAGTGATTGAGTTCATGTTGTATAGCAAAAGCCTGGGCAGTTTCTTCTGTGCAGAAAAGGCGGCGCGCCTCCCGAAAGAGTGGGGCAAAAACATTCACAGTCGTACCGATTGTTGCATCCACGCCCATAGCAAAGGCGCCAACCAACTGCTCATCAAACCCGTTAAAAAATACCTTGTCCGGATAAGCCGCCTTCATGCGTTCCAAAGCATATAGATTGTTGGAGGTATGCTTGACTCCGATGATCTGCGGATTGGAGAGAAGGCGGCCCGCGTTTTCCTTGTTGAATTCAATGCCCGTGAACTGAGGGATATTGTAGACAATCATCCCAATATCTGGGACTAGCTCACAGACCATCTCATAATATCGGATGATCTCCTCCATACTAAACTTATAGTAATAAGGGGGGATCATAGAGATGGCGTCCACTCCTGCCGCGGCTGCATGCCGTGCCAGAGCGACTGCATCCTGAGTTCGGATTGTGCCCATATGTGCGATGACCGGCACACGACCGCTGACGATCTGGACAATCTTTTCAAGTGCCTGTTTTCGTTCCTCCAGGCTGAGCAGCAACGCCTCTCCAGAGGAACCCATACAGTAAAAGCCTTCCACACCTATGCTGAGCTCATACTCAATCAACTGGCCGAATGCGTCATAATTGAGCGATTCATCCGGGTTCATCGGAAGCTCAAGGGCAGAAAATATTTTTTTCAGTTTATTCAAGTCCGAAGCGTTCATAGTTTCCTTTCGACAGACTGATGGAAGCTGTCCTATTGTTAAGATTACGACGTTAGGAGATACAAACACTTTTGGAACCTGCTTAATACGAAAAGCCGCTTCAAGCGTCAAGATTTAAACTTGCTGGTCTCCAGATCTTTGGAGACCTTTTTCATGTGCTGGCGCATTTTCTTTTCCCCAAGCGCAGCGTCATGGATTTCAAACGCATGAATAATGGCGTCATGTGCAGGAATAAAATTGTCGATATTGGTTTTAATTTGGAACGTATTCTGACGAAATTGAGAGAGCTGACTGGAAATCATCTCATTGATCTCAATCAAAAGCGCATTCCCGGAGAGCATGGAAATCGTACGGTGAAACTCCTCGTCACAGCGGGCCAGCGCGGCGGCGTCTCTCCGGCCGGCGGCCTCGTAGGCTTCCTTCTGGTTCTTCTTCAGCATTGTCAGCTGTTCTTCTGTACACCGCTCAATGGCTAGTTTGGCAGCCAACGGCTCCAAAGTGGAACGTACCACGATGAGATCCTGTAATTCCATCTCATTGGTCAAAAACCAATTTGACAGAGAGTCTGTGGGCGCAGGCGTTTTACTTTTTACAAACGTGCCCAAACCTGGCCTGATCTCCAAAAAACCTTCCGCCACAAGAACCTTCACCGCCTCTCGAACCGTGCCGCGGCCGACCCCGAGGGAAGTGCACAGCTCTTTTTCCGTGGGAAAGCGGTCGCCAACCTGAACGGAGTCCTTTTGAAAATAGGTGCGGAGCGTTTCAAGAACCAGCTGCGCCGCAGATTTCTTCTGAATTGTCACCATAATTACTTACCGTCTGCCCTAAAATTATAGTCGTATGATACAATGCTCAAAATAATAAAATGGAAGAAAATACGGGTTTAAACCATACTATACCGGCATATCCACAAAGTCAATGTGATATAATGCACAATTTTATGACGTAATAAATATGGAAACTGTAAATTGACACAGGTTATTTCAAGTAATATTCTGTACATACGACGTTAGGACATCATATCACTAGAGAGTTCACAAAATGAAGGAGTTTTTATGATGGATGAATTGTTCGATGTATCCAATAAGATCTGCATTGTAACAGGAGGCCTTGGGCAGATCGGAAAAAATATGGCCAAGGCCCTGTATGACAGAGACGCCCGGGTCGCCATTTTTGCGGCCCACCCTACTCCGGAACGGGTGGAGAACATTTTCCCCTCCAGTCAGTATGACGGGAACCGCTTGAAGGTCTACAAGGTGGACATCAACCAGAAGGCCACTATTGAAGCGGCTTTGGACGAGATGCAGAAGGTCTGGAACGACGCCCCCGATGTCCTGGTTAACTGCGCCGGCATCGACACCCAGCCCAGCGCCCCCCCGAGGTGTCCGGTCCCTTTGAAAAGTTCCCGGAAGAAGTCTTCCGTGAGGTGGTAGACGTCAATTTGATTGGGACCTTCCTGATGACTCAGGCGGCCGGTGCACGGATGGTCGCTGCCGGCAAGGGCGGCTCCATCATCAACATCGGCTCCATCTATGGAATGGTCTCCCCGGTGCAGGACATCTATGCCTATAAAGAGGAGCGGACCGGTATCCCCTTTATCAAGCCTGTGGCCTATTCTGCGGCCAAATCCGGTATCTATAACCTGACCCGCTACTGCGCTACTTATTGGGGAAAGAAAGGTATTCGGGTCAACACCCTGACCCCTGCCGGCGTGTGGAGAGACACCCAGGATGAGACATTCATCCAGAATTTTACCGCCAGAATGCCAATGGGCCGCATGTCCCGGGAGGACGAGTACAACGGCGCCGTGATCTTCCTGGCCTCGAAAGCCTCTTCCTTTATGACCGGCGCCAATCTGGTCATTGATGGCGGCTGGACTGCCTGGTAATTTCAAACATAAATTGCGTATTGAAGGAGGTATCATCCCATGAAGAACAAAATCTATGAAAATCGCCTGAAGGAGATCATGGCGAAGCGCCCTGTATTCGGTATGACCATCTACTCCGGATGCCCCCAGTTTATCGAGCTTCTCGGCTATGCTGGATTCGACTTTGCGTTCATCGACGCCGAGCACTGCCCGTGGGAGACCACCGGCCTTCGGGAGGCCGTCCTGGCCGCCCGCTCTGTCGGAGTGAGCCCGCTGGTCCGTGTCACAAAGCCCGATATGATTGAGATCAGAAAGGCCCTGGAGATGGGCGCCGAGGGCGTAATCGTCCCCCATGTGCGCACCATTGAGGAGATGGAGCTTTGTGTTCGTGCAGCAAAGTTCCCGCCAAAAGGCCGGCGAGGTTTTGATACAACTGTGAGAGCAGCTCAGTATGGCATGGGATTGGATCGCGATGAATTTGTTCAGGTTGCCAATGAGACGGAACTAGTTATTCCGATGTGTGAAGACTTTGAGTTTACGGATCAGCTTGAAGATATGATGGCTGTAGAGGGTATTGATGCCATTAATTTCGGTCCTGCTGACTATTCAATGTCTACTAATACACCTACGGGGTATGATATGAAAAATAGCAGCACTGATGTAGTACTTCAAAAATTAATAGAAATCGCTCGTCCCCGCAAAATTGGAATTATGGCTCCTGCTGTTCCTCCCACTCTAGAAAATGCCCAGCGTTTACTGGAAAAAGGGGTCAACATGGTGATTATGGGCAGCGATATGAACAGTTTCCAAAATGCATTGAATATTATTAAAGCCGAAACACTGGACCGATACCAAAAGTAAAGTGGGGAAGTTATGAAAAAAGTGCTTATTGCTATGCCGAATTATTCCAAGACCTGCGTGTCAGGCTGGCGGCTGCTGCAGGAGTACGGCTGTGAAATTACGGAGATTCCATTTGAAAGGGATTATACTCGGGAAGAATTAAAGCAAATCATTGAGCCGTTTCATGGAGTAATTGCGGATTCAGAGCCATGGTGTGAAGATACTCTGGCTGCAGCAAAAATCTTTTAGCAATTGCCCGTTTTGGTACTGGAATGGACAGTGTGGATGTAGAAGCAGCCAAGCGGCATCATGTGATTGTGACGAATTGTCCTGGACTGAACGCAAATACGGTGGCGGAACAGGCAGTTGCTCTGCTTCTAGCTGCAGCTAGGCAAATTCCAGTGTTGGATTGGAAAACCAGGCAGGGTGAATGGCCTCGAGCAATTTTCCACGAGATTAGCGAAAAAACAGTGGGTATTTTAGGATTTGGAAACATTGGGCAGAAGCTGGCGGAAAAGCTGTCCGGCTTTGGATGTAATCTGCTGGCCTATGACCCATATCCAAACGAGAAAGCGGCCGAGCAAAGAAGAGTAAGACTTGTTTCATATGAAGAATTGATTCAATGCAGTGACTATATTTCTATCCATCTTCCGCTGCTTCCAGAAACAAGACACAGCATTGATCGAACCTTTTTCCAAAGTGTAAAAAAGAGTGCAATCATCATAAACACGGCGCGAGGTCCGCTGGTAGATGAACAAGCATTGCTGTGGGCGTTGGCACATGGAGAAATATCAGGATACGCATGCGACGTTTTTGAATCAGAGCCGCCCGATCCTGCTTCCCCGTTGTTTCAGTGCGAGAATTATATTGCTACTCCCCATATTGCTGGTGAAACGTATGAAAACCGTGAAAGAACTGGCTTAGCCACAGCCAATGCTTTGATTGATGTGTTTGAAGGGCGTGAGCCGCCCAACAGGCGTGCATAAAAAGGGCAGTGTGCAAGGAAAATTTGAAAGGAGTTCAATTATGAAAAAGCTAGCCGCATTATTGACGCTTTCCCTAATTCTTTCCATGTCCGCATGTAATACTAGCAGCAACGAGCCATCAGGCTCCTCATCCGCTGGGAGTAGCGAGGAAGAAATTGTCATAAAATTTGGATATACACCAGGCGATCTGCCCCCGGAAGAGTCCCGTGAGGTGGCGTACGCAACTGCATTTAAAGAATATGTAGAGGCCAATAGCGACTCGATTCGGGTAGAACTGTATGGATCGGATACACTTGGTTCTGCCAACGATGTGGTTGGAGCTATCGCTGCGGGTACCGTACAGATGGGGGTATACGATTTTTCGCTGCTGAATAACTACCACCAAGATACGATGGTATTTGCCATGCCGGGGGCATTCCAGGATAACGATGAGGTGAATGCATTAGCAGATACTCAGTGGGCTCAAGATATGTTCCAGGAGGTTGCTGATTCGACAGAAATCCGTGTGTTAAGCGTTGTATCGGGTGGAATGCGCTGTTTCACCACTCAGGACATTGAACTGCGGACAGTGGAAGACGCAAATGGCGTGACCTTCCGGGTCATGGATTCACCGATCTATATCAAAATGACAGAGGCCATTAGTGCTAACCCGGTCCCGATGGCAGGCTCCGAAATGTATGTCGCTATGCAAAACGGTGTTGTAGACGGTCACGAAAACACCATTCCTAACATTCTGCAAGATAAAACATATGAAGTGCAGAACTGGATTGTCATGGACGAGCACATCCCATCCATGAGTGGTGTATTTTTCAATGAGGCACTTTATCAAAGCATGACAGACGAGCAGCGCGCAGTAATTGATGCGGCGGCAGATACGGCGCAGACGGAGGCTCGTAACGTTGTCACGAATATCCTGGCGAATGGCATTACAGCGCTGGAGGAAAATGGAATGACTGTTTATATTCCCACAGAAGAGGAGAAAGCCGGATGGCACGAAGCATATGGCCCTCCTTGCGAAGAATATCTGAGAGGCGTAGTGGGCGATGAAGTCGTAGATGAGTTTTTGGCAGCGGTGGAGGAATGCCGTTCGTAACCCCCGATAAAAGATTTTGAAGACTTAAACATATCATTCGGCAGGACATATTCGGTAAGCATCTAATGTAAGCCGGTATGCTCCTGCCGTCTGAGAATTACGATAAGGAGGCAATAATGCAGACGGCATTGAGTTCAATCTACGCTGGCATGAATCGTATCTCCAATATTATATGTAAAATTTTGGAAGTTATTATTGTGCTGGTTGTTGTTATAAATGCAGCAGATGTATTTTTACAGGTATTCAACCGGGCCGTATTGGTAAAGATTTCTGATATTTCGTTGAGCTGGACCGACGAGCTAGCGCGATATTCTATGATTTGGATCTGCTATTGCACATTGGGAATTTGTTTTCGAGAAGGGTCCATGGCACAGGTAGATCTTATTTATGGACGGCTGGGCCACCGAGGCAGAATGGTGTTATACCTAATAACACGAGTATTGATGGTTATGGTGATTTTTGTCTCTATCAAATATGGGCTGTATGCGTGCGAAACACGAGAGGTTTACAAATCTGCGATGTTAAATATTCCAGGGCCATTTCTATACAGCGCCCCAATTGTCGGCTCTATTCTTGTCCTGTTTGAGATGGTAACTGAACTAGTAGGAGTTTTGGCAAAAGAACTGGTTCCCTTTGAAGCGGGGAATAAAAGAAACTTTCCAGAGCACAATGAGGCAGAAGAGACAAATATTCTGGAAAACGTCAATTCCGCTCATAAAGAAACTAGGTAAGGAAGGAATATGATATGGCATTTATGGCACTTCTGCTATTAGTGATATTTATTGTAATTATGCTCACAGGCATCCCAGTGGGATATGGAATGGGTGCACTCACAGTAATCAGCTTCCTTCTGTTAGGGGGCGACCTGTCTATGATTCCACAGAAGCTGTTCTCGGGCATTGATACATACACATATGTATGCATTCTTCTTTTTATTCTTTCCGCAGATATCATGACAGTAGGTGGAATCACAAAGGCGATTGTTACGTTCTGTGATAAGCTTGTAGGGCATGTTAGGGGTGGCTTGGCTCATGTAAACGTACTGGGGAGTATGTTGTTTGCTGGGCTGTCAGGCTCAGCTGCAGCAGATGCAGCCGGACTAGGGCCTGTTGAAATCCAACTCATGACAGATGGCGGATATGATCGTGAGTTTTCCAGTACGGTTACGGCGGCATCCGCCATTATTGGTCCCATTATCCCGCCTTCTAATATCATGATTATATATGCAGGTTGTGTGGGAACCGTTTCAGTTGGGAAAATGTTCTTGGCCGGCGCAATTCCCGGCGTTTTGCTGGGTATTGCCTATATGATTTTGTGCTATTTTATTTCACTTAAACGAAACTACCCCTGCAGGCAAAAGCGTGCATCATTGCAAGAAATTTTTCATGCTACCATACAAACCCTGCCAGCTCTTTTCCTCCCTATTCTCATTATGGGCAGCATTATTTCAGGAATATGCACAGCGACAGAAGCAAGCGCTCTAGCCGTGGTGTATTCTGCTATCGTGGCTATCTGTAAGCGGCAATTAACGATAAAGTCGTTTTGCCGGGCCTGTATCAGATCGGCAAAGTCTGCGGCAAATGTGCTGTTTATTATTGCGATTGCCACAGCAATGGCTTGGGCGATCACAACCTTGGGTGTTGCTCAGGCGCTGACCAGCTTCTGTATGCAGTATATTAATAATGAAATAGTATTTCTGCTCTTTGTAAATGTTTTGTTGCTGATTATTGGAATGTTGCTGGATGCGTCTCCTGCGCTTTTGCTGATGGTTCCGATTTTGTGGCCCGTTGCGAACGCGATGGGAATTGACAGTATCCACTTCGGCGTAATTGTTTGCTTCAATTTGATGGTAGGGACGTTAACTCCGCCGGTTGGCATGATGCTCTTTGTTGTCTCCAATGTGGGAAAAGTCAAGTTATCAGTCCTATATCGTACAATTCTGCCGTTTTGCGGTGTGGCGATTATTGTTCTGATGCTGATTACTTACATTCCTCCATTGACTACATGGCTTCCCAACCTCCTGATGCCATAGAAGTTGGATAAACCGAAACTGGACAAGGGGGAACCGCATATGTTGAAAAAACCCAATATTCTTGTGGTCGGCAGTTTTATGATGGACCTGATCGCCTCTACAAAGCGCGCCCCCAGCTCTGGTGAGACGGTGGTGGGACTGAAGTTCCAGACCGCTCCCGGTGGGAAGGGCGCCAACCAGGCGGTGCAGTGCGCCCGGCTGGGTGCCCATGTGACCATGGTGGGCCAGGTAGGCAACGACACATTCGGACGGATTATGACGGACACGGCCAGATCCGCGGGGGTGGATGTCTCCCATGTGTTGGTAGACCCGCTGGAATCCTCCGGCGTGGGTCATATCACACTGGAAGTGATGGAACATGAGGCTCAGAATCGAATCACAGTGTGTCCAGGTGCAAATTTCACACTTGCTGTGGAAGATATTTCCTGGCTGAAGGACGAGATTCACACCTATGATCTTGTGATGATGCAGTTTGAACTGCCCATGCCTGTCATTGAGGCGGTCGCCCAATGGGCACACGAGGCCAAAGTAAAAGTCATGATCAATCCCGCTCCGGCCGCTCCGATGTCGGCGCGCCTGCTGTCCTGCTCCACCTATCTCTCCCCCAACGAGCACGAGGCCGCAATCCTGGCAAACCACATGATCCGTGTGGACAATGGGGTCAATATGGAGGATGTCCGGATTGTTGCCGATGCCTTTCATGCACAGGGTGTGGAAAACTTGATCATCACGCTGGGGGAAAACGGCTCTATTGCAGCTGGAGCAGATGGTCTCCATCATATTCCCTGTGTCAAAATGCCCCACATAGCCGATCCGACCGCCGCAGGGGATTCGTTTGTCGCAGCGTTTTGTACCGGCCTGTGCGCCGGTCTTCCACAGGAAAACGCACTGGCGTTCGCCAGCCATGCCGCTGCAATCACGGTCTCCCGCATGGGGGCCATGCCAAGCCTGCCCACAGTGGCGGAAGTGCAGGCGCTCATGCAGGAGCGCGGCTATACAGGATTTGCGTTGTCTGAGCTGGACCGTCTCAAATAATGCCACCGCTTTGCGGCGGTTGTGCTCCGAAACGTGTCTGTGGGTGCAGTTCGGGCGACAGAACTCCTTGCAGGAGGAATTTTTTTACAAACTGAACACACGGCTCCCACCGGGAGCCGTGTGTTTTGTATTCTCTTGGGGGATCAGCGGGCGAGCCAGTCGGCGTACTCCTCCGCGGCGCGCACCCGGCCCACGGCGGAGAGAGATGCCCCCTGGGGGCGGAAGAGGCGCTGGGCCAGCTGGCGCAGCTCCTCCCGGGTCACCTGCTCATAGCACGCCAGAAGCTCGTCTGCCTCCCGCACCCGGCCGTACAGAAGGCCGGAGGCGCCCAGGTGGCTCATTCGGGACTGAACGGACTCCAGACCCATCAGAAGACCGGCCTGAGCCTGTTCCCGGGCGCGGTCCAGCTCCTCCTGGGTGGGGCCGTGCTCAGCCAGATCGCTGACGATGTTCCGAACGGTTTCCAGGGCCTGGGCCTCCTGCTCGCCGCCAGTGGCGGTATAGATGCCCAGCAGTCCGGTGTCCGCGTGGTCGGCCACATAGGAATATACGGTGTAGCACAGCCCGCGCTTCTCCCGCAGCTCCTGGAACAGGCGGGAGGAGCAGCCTCCCCCCAAGATGGAGTTGAGCAGCAGCAGGGCGTAACGCTGGTCGTCCCGATAGGACAGACCGGGGTAAGCCAGGATCAGATGGTTCTGCTCAATGGCCTTCCGGCGCACGGTGACAGCAGGGCGGTAGACCGCGTCCCGCATCCGGCGGGGGATGGAGGCGGGCAGGGCGGCCAGCCGCTCCCGCAGGGCGGTGACATGGCGCTCCTCAAAGCGGCCCGCCAGGGCGACCACGATCGAGCTGGGACAGTAGTGCTCCGCCTGCCACTGGCGCAGGGATTCTCCCGTCATCTCATTCAAAGTGGAGGATCGGCCCAGGATGGGGCGGCCCAGGGGGCGGCCCTTATAGACCGCCATAGCCAGCCGGTCGGCGCACAGGTCCTCCGGGGTGTCCTCGTACATCCCAATCTCCTCCAGGATCACACCCCGCTCCAGCTCCACATCCTCCTGGGCGAAGCGGGAGTGGAACAGCATATCGCACAGCAGGTCGGCGGCCCGGTCCAGATGGCGGTCCAGACACCGGGCGTAGTAGCAGGTGCTCTCCTTGGTGGTGTAAGCGTTGACCTGGCCGCCGATGGCGTCGATCTCCCGGGCCAGGTCGGCGGCAGAGCGCCGGTCAGTACCCTTGAAGGAGAGGTGCTCAATAAAATGGGCCGCGCCGTTTTCTGTGGCGCGTTCGTGGCGGGAGCCCGCCCCCACGAAAAATCCGAGGGCGGCGGAGCGGGCCCCCGGAATGTATTCAGTCAAAAGCCGGGCTCCATTGGAAAGGGTGATGGTACGGTACATGGCTGTTTCCTCACTTTGACAAGTTTCGTGGATAAAGTATACCACATCTCTAGGGAATCCGTCTATCCAAGTTTCACATTTCTGTACGCCTTCCCGGCGGCCGCTGAAAAAATCGGAGCCCGCGGGTATAATGTGCCCCATGCTTGTCCACAATAGGCTTCGGAGGTGGTTTCCATGAAACGGAACCGATTGGAAAAACTGGGCGACTTCGTGCTGGGAAAGGGCTTCTACATAGTCCTGTTCCTGTGCGTCGCCGCAATTGGAATTTCGGGCTATTATCTCATCCGCTCCGTCAGCGGGAGCGAGCCGGTGGAGGAGCCGGTCACAGCAAACCCCAACATCACCCTGCCGGACAGCAGCGCGGTCTTCCCGGAGGAGAAGCCCCGGCCTGAGCCGGAGGCGCAGCCGGACGACCCCCAGCCGAAGAAGGATGCGGAGACGTCCGCCCCGGTACAGCCCCGGGAGGTGGTCTACACCTGGCCGGTGAAGGGACAGGTGCTCCGTGGCTTCACAGTGGAGGCCCTGGCCTACGACGAGACCATGGGGGACTGGCGGACCCACGGAGGGATCGACATTGCCGCCGAGGAAGGGCGGAAGGTGCTGGCCGCCGGAGAGGGCCAGGTGGCTGAGGTGTACGATGACGCCATGATGGGGACCACAGTGACCGTCCTCCAGCCGGACGGAGTGACCGCGGTGTATTCCAACCTGGCGCAGGGGCCTGCGGTGGCGGTGGGCGACGCGGTGGATACCGGGACCGTGCTGGGGGAGGTGGGACGCACCGCCATGGCGGAGAGCGGACTGGAGCCCCACCTCCATCTGGAGCTGCTGGCGGACGGGGAGCCGGTGGACCCCCTGTCCTATCTGCCGGAGCAGAATTGAACAGTGAGCATCATAAAGGAGGACGGCTGTCATACGACAGCCGCCCTCAAAATTTTAGATCAGGTGTGGCGCCGCAGGGCGGCTTCCTTCAACGCGGGGTAGCGCTTGATGGCGTCCAGATAGGCCACCACGATCGCCTTTTTGGAGGAGCCGCCGTAGCGGCGGTTCAGCTCTGCCTCCAGGGTCTCCTTCCGCTCCCACAGGTTGCGCCCCACGAAGAGGCGGGAGAGGAATTCCTCGGTCAGATCCACCGTATGGGTGCAGCCGAATTGAAGGATCTGGTCGGTCTCCGGGTCTACCTCAAAGGCGAGGTAGAAGGAGTTGAAGATCTTGGTGATGGCGTTATCCAGGTTGGTACGGGACTCGCCGATCAAATATACGCTTTCTGACATGACTGTGGCTCCTCCTGACTACTTAGACTATGACCTCTATTATGCCGTTCCGGACAGTGGGAAGCAAGTGTTTTTTGACCTTACAGGCTGTTTCTGCGGAAAAAGTCCAGAGCGTTCTGATAGAGGATGCCGGAGGCGACGGCCTCGGGGATGTTGCGGGAGAGCAGGTACTCATAGATACCGGCCGCCTTGGCGGGGGAATCCAGGCACTCGGGGAGCTGGGCGCCGTCGAAGTCGGAGCCCAGGGCCAGGCACTTCTCCGCACCCAAGGAGAGGAAGTGGTCCACATGGCGGTACAGGTCGTCCAGGCTCTCCACGTTCCGGTCCTCCCGGAGGAAGGCCACAAAGTAGTTCAGGCCGATGAGGCACTCACGGCGCACCATCTCCCGGATCATGTCGTCGGTGAGGTTGCGCTTGTGGGCGGCCACGGCGCGGGCGTTGGAGTGGGTGGCGGTGAAGGGCTTCTGAGCCACCTCCAGCAGGTCGGCGAAGCCGGCGTCGTTCAGGTGGGAGACGTCCGCCAGGATGTTGTACTTCTCCAGCTCGGGGATCAGCTTTTTGCCGAAGTCGGTCAGGCCGTGCTCGCTGACGTGGCCGGAGCCGATCTCGTTCTCGCCGTTCCAGGTGAGGGTGATGGCCTTGACCCCGTCCTCTGCCAGCAGGCGGACCCGGTCCAGGTCGCCGGCCAGGGCGGAGCCGTTCTCCACGCTGAGGAAGGCTGCGGTCCGGTTGGACTGGAAGGCCTCCTCCATGTCGGCGCAGGTGCGGCAGCGCTTGACGCGGTCGGAGAACTTGTCCATCTGGCGGATGAAGTTGTCCCGGTTGGCCTCGTAATAGCGGATGGCGTCCTCACCCCGGCACTCATCGGGGATGAAAATGGCATAGAACTGGGCCCAGTGGACCCCCTCGGGGATGCTGGACAGGGAGAGGACACGCTGGGGGTCGTCCAGGGTATCGGTGCCAAGGCCGCTGCTGTACTTGCAGTCGGTCAGAGTGTCACAGTGCAGATCGATCAGTGCGTAAGGTTTCATAGCTGTCATTCCTGCCTTCTAAATTAAGGTTGAGGCCGGTTGGCTCTCTCGGCAGGGCAGACGCCGCGCCGGGGAAGATCGGCCGTTGGGTGGAGCCCCCGGACCCCAGCGGGTCCGGGGGCGGGACGTGAGAAGAAGCGCGCGTTACTTCTGGAACATCTGGGTGAAGATCACGGCGCACTCCGCGCGGGTGGCGGAGCCGGCGGGCGCCAGGGTGGAGGCGCTTCGGCCGGAGATCAGGCCGCTGCCCACAGCCCAGCTCATGGCGTCCTTGGCCCAGACGGACACGTCGGCGGCGTCGGCATAGCCGGCCAGGTCGGCGGTCTTGGAGAGGTCCATGTCCTTCTTCTGGGCGTAGCTGTGGAGAATTACGGCCAGCTGCTCACGGGTGACAGGGGCGTTGGGATCCATGCGGCCGTCGGGGTAACCGGCGATCACGCCCTGGCCCTTGGCCCACTGCATGGCATTGTGGAACCAGGCATTTGCAGGCACGTCAGAGATGGCAGCCGCGCCGGAGACGGTGGGCTTGCCCTCACGGGCGTACAGGATCTGGGCGACCATGGCGCGGGTGACGGTGCCCTTGGGATCGAAGCGGTCGGCGGAGACACCGGCCATCAGGCCCATGTCCACGGCGTCCTGCACCGCGTCATAGAACCAGTCGTTCTTGGAGACGTCGGAGAAGCCGGGCTGCTCCGCAGCGCCCTCCAGGGCAAAGGTGGCGCGGATGGTCTGGTCGCTGGTGACATTCTTAAAGGTGTAGGAGTCCACAGCGCCCACGCTCTTGCCGTTGACGGTCACGTCAGCGATGGCGTAGCCCTTGTCGGCGGTGATGGTATAGGTCTTGGAGTCGCCCTTTTCCACGCGGACAGTGCCCTTGGGGCTGATGGAGCCGCCGTTGCCGGCAGAGGCGCGGATGGCGTAGGTGGGATCGGAGTCGTCGCTGCCGCCGCCGGAATTGCCGCCGGAGTCGCGGGCGAAGGTGACGGCGATGGTGTGGTTGGCGGTGACATTCTCAAAGGTATAGCTGTCCACCGCGCCCACGCTCTGGCCGTCCACGGTCACGTCGGAGATGTGGTAGCCGGAGAAGGGGGTGATGGAGTAGGTCACGCTGTCGCCGCGGGTCAGATTGGTGCGGCCCTCGGGGGAGATCACGCCGCCGTTGTTGGCGGAGGCGTCAATGTAGCGGACGTCTTGGAACAGGTCGGCCAGGATCTCGTCAGCTTTCTTATTGGCATAGCCATCAGGGTCAGCGAGAGTGTTCTTCAGATCCCAGCTGAACTTGCCGGCATCTTTGCCGCTGTACTTAGTGTAGCTGTCAAAACTCTTATAGACCTTGTGATAGCGCTCCCACCACTGGGGATAGTACTTACTCATGTACTCCTCAGCCAGCTTCACGGCCTGGCAATTCTCGGAATCGCCCACACCGTTGATCTGGACGCCGCCGCCGCCCTGGCCGTTGATGCTGTCAGAGGGGGTGGAGTGGAGGATGACCAGAGAGCCGTCCTCGCACTTGCCCAGGCAGATCCAGACGTGGCCGTTCATGGAGAAGACGTCGCCGGTCTTGAAGTGCTCCGGCTTAAAGGGCTTCTCCTGGCTCCAAGTGCCCCACTTCTGAGTCTCGGCGAAGTTCTTGGCCTGCTGGGTGGCGGACATGACGTAGCCCTTGTCACCGTTGGCGACAGAGCCATTGGTGGTATGCATGGTGTTGTAGACAGACCAGCCTACAAAGGCGGAGCAGTCGATGCCGCCGTAGTAGTACTGGTTCCACTGCTCGTGGGGGTAGTAGCTCTCGCTGTGGTCATCATTGTACTTGTAGGTGTAGTTGGCGTCCTGGCTCTGGAAGAAGTCGATCCAGCTCTGGGACAGGCCGATGGTCATGGACTGGTTAGAGGAGTTCACGTCCTGCCAGTCCCAGGAGCCGCCGTAGACGTACAGAGAGGTGCCAACGGGGGTCAGAGCAGTGGCCAGGAAGTTCTTCAGGGTCTTCTCACCGGGGGTGCCGGACACAGGAGCCTTGTACTCCTCGGCAACAAAGGTCTTGTAGACAGTCTTGGCCTGATCGCCATTGACCATAACTTTAACGGAGTCGCCTACCTTGACAGAGGCAGCCTTCACAGAGGAGCCGCCGGCCTTGGAGGTGATCTCATAGGTCTTGGAATCTGCGGTGTTCAGAGTCTTGCCGTCCACAGTGATGGTGTCCTTGCCGATGGCAGTGACCTCGCCCATGACTACATTGGCATGGCCCTTATCCTTCAGCTCAACATCGGTGACCTCGTTGGCGGTCACATCAATGTCATAGACGTAGCCTTCCATCAGCTGATTCTGGAGGCTGTAATCCTTCTCGTCATTCACGGTGAAGGTGCGGACGTCGCCGTCCACGAAGAACTGGTGCTGGAAGGTGGGCTTGTGATCCCAGTTGGTATTCCGGTCACCGTAGCCCTTGACGCCCAGGTACACGGCCTCACCGTGATAGGTGTCAAACAGGTCCTCCAAAATCTCGGCGGGGGTCATATCGGCATAGCCGTCGGGGTCAGAAATCACGCCGTCCAAATCCCAGCTGAACTTGCCGCCCACGGGGGCCTTGAACGTACCGGGCTGGTCTGCGATCTCGTTATCCTTGACGGTGGTGTAGTCATCAAAGTTCTTATAAACCTTGTGATAACGGCTGTACCACTCGGGATAGTACTTGCTCATGTACTTCTCGGCCAGCTTCACGGCCTGGCAGTCCTCAGACTCGCCCACACCGTTGATCTGGACGCCGCCGCCGCCCTGGTTGTTGACGCTGTCGGAAGGAGTGGAGTGGAGGATGACCAGAGAGCCGTCCTCGCACTTGCCCAGGCAGATCCAGACGTGGCCGTTCATGGAGAAGATGTCGCCGGTCTTGAAGTCTTCGGGCTGGAAAGTGCGGTGACACTTGTTGGGAGTGTCCTCATCTCCCTGCTCAACAAAGATGCTGCCGTCAGGATTCTTCTTTACTTCACCATAGTCGATGGTGCCCCAGCCCTGTTCTTCAGCGAAATTCTTAGCCTGGCTGGTGGCGGACATGACATAGCCCTTGTCGCCATCGGCCACAGAGCCGCTCTCGGTGTTCAACAGGTTGTAAACTGCCCAGCCCACATAGCCGGAGCAGTCAATACCAGCGTAATAATACTGGTTCCATGCGTTGTGGGGATAGTAACTCTCAGCGGGATTGGGATTCTTGTAGTGGTAGGTCTTGTCCTGGCTCTGGAAGAAGTCGATCCAGCTCTGAGACAGGCCGATGGTCATGGACTGGTTGGAGGAGTTCACATCCTGCCAATCCCAGGTGCCGCCATAGACGTACAGGGCAGTGCCCACAGGCTCCATAGCGGTAGCCAGGAAGTTCTTCAGGGTCAGCTTGCCGGGCACGCCGCTGACAGGGGCGGTGTAGTCCTTGGCAATAAACATCCGGAACAGCTTGGTTACATGGTCATCAGAGTCTACTACGATGCGGACGGTCTCATCCTTCTTAAGGTCATCAAACTTGATGTCCTGAACAGTGGCCCCGCCGGCCTTGGAGGTGATGTCATAGAGCTCAGCATCCTTGTTGATCGTAAAGGACTCATTGTCCACCTTGATCCGCCAGTCGCCGTCATCATCGGTCCACACGCTGGTCAGGACACCGGCCACATCGCCCTCTTCCATCTCGGCGGCGGTAATCTGACCGTCATCAATGGTGACGTCGTAGATATAGCCCTCCTGGAGCTTGTTCTGGATCTCGAACTTGCCGTCGTCAGCGGGAATGGTAAAGGTCTCTTCATGGCCATCCACAAAGAAGCGGTGCTCAAAAGATTCCTTCTCATCCTTGGTGACCTTGCCATAGTTCTTCACTCCCAGGTAGACAGCGTCGTCGCCAGTGGCTGCCCGGGGGGCATTCCCTGATTCAGCTGCAAATGCCGGTACTGCCAGGGACAACAGCATCGACGCAGAGAGAAGCAGGGCGCAAAGCTTCTTTTTCATTCGGTACATTCCTTTCCTGATTGTTATTGAGTTTAGAGCTCTGTATATTCCAGGACCTCCTTGGTCCTTAGGAATTCCTCATAGCGCAGGCCACGGTCTTCGGTCTCCATCTCGCCCACCTGGTTATCATACGGATCGGCGCGCCAGTGATCCTTGGGGACATCAAAGTCGCCCTGGAACTGGGTGTTGGCCACCATGCGGAAGGTGTCCAGGTTGCCGAAGTAGTGGAGACGGCGCTCTTCGTTGTTCTCCCGGACCGCACCGACTCCGAAGGAGGGATCCGCGTACAGCCAACCATAGGGTGCGGCATAGAACTGGGCCCAGTCGTGGGCACCGCAGAAGCCGGGCTCTACCTTCCAACCGCTCTGCCACCGGGCGGGAACACCGGCACAGCGGCACAGCGTGATGAACAGCAGGGCGAACACGCCGCAGTCGCCGGTGCGGCTCCGCGCGCAGTTCTCCGCAATGTTTTCCAGGCTGAAATAGGCCGGCATAAAGTTGTAAGAGGCGTTTTTGGTGATGAAGTCATAGATCCGGCGGGCCTTCTCCAGGTTGGAGTCTGCGCCCTGGGTCAGGGTGCGGGCCAGCTCCCGGAGATAGGGGGTGAAGAGAATGTGGGGAGCCTCCTCTCCCAGCCAGCGCTGGGCGTCCTCCGGCAGCTTGGGTGCGCCGGGGGCGGTCTCCGGCCGGGTAAGGTCGTGGTAGCGCTGGGTCTGAGTGAAAGAAAACTCCACTTCAAAGGGGTGGTTCTCCTCCATGACCTCCTCCCAGAAGATCACCCGCTGGGGGGCGTCCTCGGGGGAGATGTGGGTGGGCTCAGGGGAGACCCGCTCAATGCGGATGTCGCTCTGGGCATCGCACGCGCAGGGGAGGGGCAGATAGGCCCGTACCCGGCGGCCCGCCTCAAAGACCTCGTCCTTCATCCGGACGGTGGCCCGGCAGCGCACCCGGCTGGCGGCGGTCCCCTCCGTGCGGAGCCGGTCCGCCACACGGTCCAGGCGGCCCTCGGGGTCCTGGCCGTCCGCTCCGGCGGTCTTAACGTCCGCCCGGGCGGCAAAGGCCGCGTTGGTCTTGCACAGGGTCTCAAAGAAGCGGTCGAAGTAGTGGGGGACTCCGTGGTCATAGATCCAGTCGATCTTCCATTGATCCTCCAGGGCGTCGAACTCCGCCTCGGTGAAGTCGGGAATGTGCTCCCGAACCAGGGCCAGGGCCTCCTCCTTCGTATAGGGGTAGTCCAGAGGCAGGCGGAGGATCATCTCCCGCTGGACCGTCAGACAGCGCTTGAGCGCCTCCGGCGTGGTGGGAGAGGCCAGGTGGCGGTCGATGGCGGCCACAGCCCCCTCAAAGTCCCCGTGGAGCTTCCGGCGCAGGACGTCGTTGGGCAGCCCAATGTGGAGATAGCGGAAACTGTCGTTGATGTTCATAGTTCTCCTTTCCATTTTTGGCAGGGCTTAGATGAAAAAGGGTAAAAAGGTGCGCCGGACCTCCCGGGCCCGGCGCACCGGTGTCGCATCAGACGAACATATGAAGGATGGCGCCCATGCCCAAACCGAGCAGGTTGCCGATGGCCGCGCCCAGCACGCCCATCAGAACGCCGATGCCGGCGAAGGACGCGTCATAGGCGGTAGCCACAATGGGGGCCGATGCACTGCCGCCGATGTTAGCCAGGGAGGCAGTGGAGACCATGCACAGATCCCAGTGGAAGATCTTGGACAGGATGAACATGACAACCACGTGCAGCACCAGGACCAGCATGCCGTAAACGACCCACATGGGGGCGGACAGCAGATCGGTGACGGAGGCGGTGGAAGCCAGCAGAGAGACGACAGCGTACAGGTAGATGTTGGACATCTCCTCCACGGCGGGCAGCTTGCCCAGAGGAGTCATGGCGCAGATCAGACCCAGCACGGTGACGAACACGGTGGTGCAGGTGCCCTTGTCGAACATATCCAGACCCATGTTGGCCAGACCGGCGTTCATGGCGGCGCCCACGGACTGGGAGATAGCGGAGACCAGCAGGGACAGACCGATCAGGAAGATCCAGTCGCCGGAGGTAGCCTTGCGGGCCTTATCCTTCTCGACCTCCGCGTTGGCGGCGGCGGCGATGGCGTCCAGGCCGGAGGTGTTGGCCTTAGTGGCCTTGTTCCACTTGTTGGCATAGCGGACGGCCAGCAGCAGCAGGGCGATCCACACGGAGTAGCACACGGTGTCCAGAGCCAGGGCGCAGCTGTAAGCGCCGCTGTCTACGGGAAGGGCGTCCTGCATGGCGGCCATATTGGCGGAGCCGCCGACCCAGGAGGCGTACAGAGCGGCCACGGCAGCCCAGGTCTTCTCACCGCCGCCCAGGGGGCCCATTAAGATGGGATAGAACACCAAGAAGCCCAGACCAAGGGTCAGGGAGCAGCCCAGGAAGATGGCGATCATCCGGCCGCCCAGCTTGGCCAGCTTGCGGAAGTCGCACCGCAGCAGCATGACGAAGATCATGGCGTACAGCAGGTTGTTCTTCAAGGCGGAGTAGACCGCGGAGCAGGCGTCCGAGGCGTACAGGCCCATGGTGCAGAAGATCATGTTCAGCACATAGATCCACACCAAGGGGGGTACCACATTAAAGACCTTCCACTTGGTGTACTTCTCCAGAGCCAGCAGACCGCCGGCCAGGAACATCAGAAATGCGATGTAAGTAAAGCCGTTTGTGATGGTAAACATAGTTTTGTTTCCTCCCTGTTTCTAGTGATTGGGGATCTGCCTCCCGGCGCACGACCCGGGGGACAGGGGGAAGCGGGGCTTCCCGGTTTTGACACACCTCTCTCTCCTTGAATTGGGGCGCTGCGCGCTTTCCTCCTTCCAGTTGGTTTTGCATACAAAAAAACCAGCAAAAACAAGAAGCACGTAAAGACGTACCCTTATTTCTGCTGGATTTTATCTGTGGTGACGGGACGGAAAGGACCCCTCAGACAGCTAAAGCAGCGATTCACTTGATAATAAACATTATAGCAATTTCAACGAAAAAGTCAAGTGACTTTTGCGTTAGGATGTGGAAAAAGATAATTGATGATGAAAAACCCCCTTCTTTATGGGGATTTAGGCCCTGTCGTAACGAAAAAAGTGTGGTGGACAGGCCGACGGGAACCGACAGGAAGTGTGTGGAGACGGTTTGGACTGTCAATTTGCACAAACGATTGATAAGATGAATATTCTTTCATTCTGCTTGACGGGTGGACGGACTGCACCGTATAATGGAACCCACAGAAATGGAGCGGAGCGGCCCAGCCGTGCGCTCCGAAGCAGAAGGAGGGAGGAGCAGGATATGGGACAAAAGGCGCTCCTGATGGCGGGTCTGCTGACTGTGGCTCTGTCCGCCTGCGGCGGTCCGCTTTCTATGGAGGAGCCTGCGGGAGGAGAGGGCGCGCGCTCCGGCTCACAGGCGCTGCAGAGTGAAGACGGATCAGACCGCTCCGTGGAGCGGTCCTGTGCGGTGCTGTATATCGGCGTCGGGAACCAGTTTGCGGAGTATCCGGTGGAGTACACCGGCGAGTTGGATGAGAACGGACAGATTCCACCAGAGGAGGTATTGGCGGCGATGGCCAGTCTCACCGGCTGGAACTTGGATCTGGCAGAGCCGATCTTCTCTGGAAAGGGCGGGATTACGGTCTCCTTCGCGGATACCTCCGCCCTGTTTGCCGGCCCTCCGGAGGAACAGAGGGAGGAGTTCCATGTTTATGACGCCCTCCAGTTGGACCAGACGATTCTGGACAGCCTGAAGAAAACCCTCCAGTGCTGGGCGGTGGACCCGGAGCTGGGGGACCCAGACCAGGTGGAGGTCTGGTTCTGCGGGGCGGATGGCGGTGACCTGGCCCTCCCCGGCACAGGGGTGACCATCCCAGCAGCTCAGCCCTATGAGCAGTTCCCACAGCCCGGGGGGGGCGGCGCCGTAGACCGGCGCGCCCCAGCTGGGATATGACAAGACGGCAAGAGGCCCCGGCGATCCGCCGGGGCCTCTTGCCTGTGTGTGTTGTAAAAGGAGAGGGAGAAATGGGAGAAATTTTAAGACTTCGTGTTTACACTCATATCCTAACCCATAATTAAGGCAAAACCGTGACGGTGATATGAACAGTTTGTAAACAGTTTTGGGGAAAAACGCCGGTTTTCTCTCTGAAATATGCGGAACTGCCCAAGATGGCGTCGGGAGCTGCCCCGGCCTCCGTCTTGACGGAACAACAGGCGGCGTGAGATAATAAACTGATAAAGGAAGAGATCCGCCGGGGCTGAGGCTCCCGGCGGGGCAAGGAGGCAATTTACATTGATCGAGGCATTGACCCGGCGCTGTCTGGGCGGAGCGGACCCCACCGCTCCGGAGGTCCGGCAGCGGTGCGGAACACTGGCGGGAGGCGTGGGCATCCTGCTGAATACCCTGCTGTGTCTGGGGAAGCTGGGGGCGGGGCTGCTCACCGGCTCTATCGCCGTGGTGGCGGACGGATTGAACAACCTGTCGGACGCCGCCTCATCGGTGATCACGCTGATCGGCTTCCGGCTGGCGGGACAGGCGGCGGACGAGGAGCACCCCTTCGGACATGGACGGATCGAGTACCTCAGCGGCCTGCTGGTGGCCATGGCCATCCTGCTGATGGGCTTTGAGCTGGGGCGGAGCTCCCTGGAGAAGCTGCTCCACCCGGAGGAGCTGTCCTTCTCCTGGCTGGCCGTCGCCATCCTGGCGGTGTCCATCGGGATGAAGCTCTGGATGTTCCGCTTTAACCGCGTCCTGGGGGAGGCCATCTCCTCCCAGGCCATGAAGGCCACGGCGGCCGACTCCCTCTCTGACGCGGTGGCCACCGCCGTGGTGCTGGCCGCCACCCTGGTGGACCACTTCCTGGACCTTCAGGTGGACGGCCTGGCCGGTCTGCTGGTGGCCGCGTTTATCCTGAAAACGGGCTGGGAGGCGGCCAAGGACACGCTGGACCCCCTGCTGGGCCGGGCCATGGACCCGGAGCTGGCGGCGGACATCGACAAGCTGGTGCTGTCCCACCCCAATATCCTGGGCATCCACGACCTGGTCTATCACGACTACGGCCCGGGCCGGGCCATGATGTCCTTTCACGCGGAGGTCCCGGCGGACGCCGACCTGCTGGAGATGCACGACATCATTGACCACATCGAGCGGGAGCTGAAGACCAAGCACCACATCGAAACGGTGATCCACACAGATCCGGTGGTCAACGATGAGCGCACCAACGCCCTGCGGGAGCAGGTGGAGGCGGCGGCCCGGGCGCTGGACCCGGTCCTGTCCGTCCACGACCTGCGAATCACTGCCGGCCCCTATCACACCAATGTGCTTTTTGATGTGATGGTGCCCTACGGCTTCCGCCTGACCGACGCCCAGGTGACCCGGGAGCTGCGGCAGGCGGTGGAGGCCCTGTCGGAGAAGTATTCCGCAGTGATCCAGGTGGACCACTCCTATGTGGAGCGGCGGGAGGACGTCTGACGGGGGATATTTACAAATTATTCACCCCAAAAACGGAGATCCCGTCTATAATAAAGGAGAAAGCCTAGGTGGGAGGGGCAGAACGCGCCCACCTGGGAAACCAACAAAAAATGGAGGGTTTCGCCATGTCCCAGAAGGTGCTTATCGTAGAGGACGACAGCAATATTGCAGAGCTGCTCCATCTCTATCTGGAGAAGGAGGGGTTCGAGACCAAGGTAGCCAAGGACGGTGGAAAGGGTGTGGAGTATTTCCGCTCCTTCCAGCCGAACCTGGTGCTGCTGGACATTATGCTGCCCATTATGGACGGCTGGACTGTGCTGAAAAAGATCCGGGAGGACTCCGCCGCCCCGGTCATCATGCTCACTGCCAAGGGGGAGACGGAGGACAAGGTCACCGGCCTGGAGGGGGGAGCGGACGACTATATCGTCAAGCCCTTTGAGATGAAGGAGGTCCTGGCCCGCATCCACGCGGTGCTCCGCCGGACCGGCCAGGAGGAGGAGCAGGGGGATCGGAAGCTGTCCTTTGACAAGCTGGTCATCAACCTGGACTCCTATGAGCTGCTGGTGGACGGCAAGCGGGTGGATACGCCCCCCAAGGAGCTGGAGCTGCTGTACCATCTGGCCTCCACCCCCAACCGGGTGTTCACCCGGAACCAGCTGCTGGACGAGGTGTGGGGCTTCGACTACTTCGGCGACTCCCGGACGGTGGACGTCCACATCAAGCGCCTGCGGGAGAAGCTGGAGGGGGTCAGCGACCAGTGGCGGCTCAAGACCGTGTGGGGCGTGGGTTATAAATTTGAGGTGGCCCCCGCCAACGGGGCCGGCTGAACATAAAGAGGGGGGATTCCCTTGAAAAGCCTGTACAAGCGGGAATTGACCATGATGGTGGGCATCGTTGCCCTGTCCTTTACCCTGTTGTCCACCGCGTTTATGCTGCTGTCCTACCGGTATATCATCTCAGAGACCCGGGACCGGCTGGAGCGGAACGCGGGCTATATCGCTGCGGCCACCAGCGACTATTTGCAGAATGTGGACAGTCTCAGCCTGCTGGACGGGATCAAATGGACGCTGTATCAGAGCACGATGGAGACGGTCTCCGCGGTCTCGGAGGCGTCGGTGATCGTCACCGACACCCAGGGGGAGATCCTGTACGCCACAGACAGCGGTCTCTACCACAGGCAGATCCCGGACCGGGTGGTCCAGCAGATCCTCCAGCAGGGACACTATAACGGCATCACCAATCTGGGCGGGATCTATGGGGCCAACCGCTATATCGCGGGGCTGCCAGTGCAGACCAAGCTGACCCCTGCCCTGTCTGCCAACCTGGGGCTTGTCCTGGTGTCGGGGGACACCAGCGGCCTGTCCGAGATGTGGCGGGCCACAGCCACCATCTTCTTCTTCGCGGCGGTGGTGGTCCTGCTCATCGCGGTGATCGCCAGCTCCATCACCTCGGCCCACCAGACCCGCCCCCTCACCGAGATGGCGGAGGCGGCCCGAAAGTTCGGGCGGGGCGAATTTGACGTGCGGGTCAACAGCTACAAGGACCGCTGTGACGAGATCGGAGAGCTGGCGGAGGCGTTCAACTCCATGGCCAACTCCCTGGAGAAGGTGGAGAGCCAGCGGGCCGACTTCATCGCCAACGTCTCTCACGAGCTCAAGACCCCCATGACCACCATCGCTGGCTTTGCCGAGGGGATCCTGGACGGCACGATCCCGCCGGAGAAGGAGCGGGAGGCGCTGAATGTGGTGGTGTCTGAGACCCGTCGGCTGTCCCGCCTGGTCCGGCGGATGCTGGACCTGTCCCGGCTCAACGCCCTGACGGAGACAGTTACCGCCCAGGAGCAGTTTGACATCACAGAGATCATGTCCCGGGTGCTGGTCAGCCTGGAGGGGCGGATCACTGGCCGGGGCCTGGACGTGGATGCCCAGTTCCCGGAGGACCCGGTCATGGTATGGGGCGACCCGGACGCGGTGACTCAGGTGTGCTATAATCTGCTGGACAATGCGGCTAAGTTTGCTGCTCAAGGGACGGACATCACGGTCCAGATCACCAAAAAGGACGGAAAGGCCCTCATCACGGTGCGCAATCTGGGGGCGACCATCCCGCCGGACGAGCTGCCCCTCCTCTTCGAGCGGTTCCACAAGGCGGACTACTCCCGCAGTGTGGACCGGGAGGGTGTGGGCCTGGGCCTGTATATCGTCAAGACCATTTTGGGCAATTTGAAGGAAAATATCACCGCCACCAGTGAGGATGGGGTGACCCAGTTCACCTTTACCCTGACACTGGCATAATGGCCGACTGAGGCCGGAGAGAGGGGAAGTGCCGCTATGATGGAACAGCCGAACGACCTCTGGAGAGGAGGCCCCTGGGAGCAGCCCTCCCCCTCCTTTCCCACCCCGCCGCCGGTGGCGGTCCCCCCACGGCGTCCGCCGGTCCTCCGGGTCCGGCGCCGCCGCCGTGCCCTGCTGCCCTTTCTGGCGCTGTTCCTGCTGGTGGTGGGACTGTCCCTGGGGACGGTGGCGGTGCGCTGGCTGCTCCCCTGGGAAGAGGAGCCTCTGACACCATATTTGTCCAAGCAGGAGGAGCGGGATCCCTTTGCCGCTCTGGAGCGGGCGGAGACGGGGACCGGCGTTCAGGTGCAGATCTCCCAGCGGGAGGGAGAGGCGATGGACGCAGTGGAGATCTATGAAAAGTGCGTCCCCTCCGTCGTTTCCATCCAGGCTGACGGGGAGGAGGAGTACAGCACCGGGACGGGCGTGGTGATGAGCCAGGACGGGTACATCCTCACCAACGCCCATGTGGTGGCGGACAGCCTGCGGATGTCGGTGCTCCTGTCTGACGGTCGGGTGATGGAGGCCCGTCTGGTGGGGGCGGATGCCGGGGAGGACCTGGCGGTCCTGAAGGTGGAGGCCAGCGGCCTGACGCCGGCGGAATTCGGCGACTCGGACCGGCTGCGCTGCGGCGAGATGGTGGTGGCCATCGGGGACCCCCTGGGCTACCGCACTTCTATTACACAGGGAATTATTTCTGCCCTCAACCGCACGGTGCCCGTGGACGGCGTGGAGCTCCAGGTCATCCAGACCAGCGCACCTATCAACTTTGGAAATTCCGGCGGGGCTCTCATCAATGACCGGGGGCAGGTGGTGGGCATCACGACCTTGAAGGTGATGGCCCAGGACAGCACTGTGGAGGGGCTGGGCTTTGCCATTCCCATACAGAAGGTGAAGGAGGTGGCGGACTGGCTCATCGCGGGGCGGCCCGCCATGGGCTTCACAGTGGATTTCAGCGGCGGCAGCCTTCGGGTAGCCGCCCTGGAGGAGAACAGCAGCGCCGGCCATGCCGGATTGCAGGTGGACGATGTGCTCCTGGCCCTCGATGGGACGCCTCTGCCTACCATCCAGGAGCTGCGCCAGGTGAAAAACACCCTGGTCCCCGGGGAGTCCGCCACCCTGACGGTGCGCCGGGGCGGGGAAGAACGGAGCATCTCCTTCTCTGTGCAGTGTGAGGATGATTTCCCGGAGCGGGCAGCATAAAAGGAACAAAATGCGCCGCGCCGCAGGAAGGTTTCCTGCGGCGCGGCGCGTTTCAGCTTGTCGAAGAGGTCTTCTTGACAGTCTGTTGCAGTATTCTCTCAGAGTTGGCCGCCGTTTTGCTGAAGCTTCAAAGAGAGGCTGATCTTCTTTCGGGCGTTTTCCAGATGGGAGTTCAGCAGATGACGGACCTGGTCCACATTGCCCGCCTTCATGGATTCATAGATCGCGCGGTGCTCCAGGATGCCGTTGATGGTTTGGATCCGCGGCTGTTTCCCGAAGAGATAGGTCGCGTAGGCGTGGGAATTCAGGTTTTTATAGACCCGGATGGCCGTGCGGTTCCCGCTGGCGAGGACAATGAGCTCGTGGAACTGCTGGTCGATCTCATAGGTCTCAAAATACTCCTCGGCAGTGTCGTAGTGCTGGACCAGCTCCATGTTTTTTTGGAGGTTGTCCTCAAAGCGATTCTGGAGCTGGGGGGTGTTTTGGACCGCCACAGTGGCTTGGGGCGCGAAGCTGACCTCCATGATCAGACGCAGCTCAAATATCTCGTCCAGCTCGGACCAGTTGAAGGGCCGCACCCGGCAGCCCTTGCGGGGGATGTCCTCCACAAGCCCCTCTGCCATCAAGCGGTTAAGGGCCTGCTTGATCGGCGTGGGGCTGACGCCGTACCGGGCACAGAGATCGCTGAGGTTGATCTTTTGTCCGGCGGGCAGATATTCCTCGATAATATCTTTTCGGATCTTGTGATAAGCCACATCCACCAGCGTATCGCTGGAGACGAGATGCGTACCGCTGTTCATGGCTGATTTCCCCCCTGTTTCAAATGGCTGACTCCGCCCTGACCGCCTGGGCCGGGAGACGCCCTGATCCCCGCGCGAAAGAGGGCGGGAGGGAAATGGATGAACCATTTGATCGCGGTCCGGTGGGCAGTATGGGACATTTTGACTTGACTCTATTATAGGTGGTGTCTGTCCCAAAAGCAAGGGGCAGTTACCAATTGTGGTGGAAGCTCCCATCCCGGTCAATCCGGCGGAAGGTGTGGGCGCCGAAGCAGTCCCGCTGGGCCTGAAGGAGGTTCAGCGGGCCTGCGGGGTCGCACAGCCCGTCGTAGTAGCTCAGGCTGGCGGAGAAGGCGGGGACGGCCACGCCGCACTGGGCGGCGGTGGCTACCACATCCCGCCAGTCCGACTGATACTGGGCCAGGACCGGCGCGAAATCGCTGGAAAGCAGCAGGTTTTCCAGGGCGGGACAGGCGCGGTAGGCCTGCGCCAGCCGGTCCAGGAAGGCGGCGCGGATGATGCAGCCTCCACGGAAGAGCAGGGCGATGCCCCCCAGGTCCAGATCCCAGTGGTAGTGCTGGCTGGCCTGGTGGAGAAGCTCGAAGCCCTGGGCATAGGAGCAGAGCTTGGAGGCGTACAGGGCGCGGCGGATCTTCTCCGCGAAGGCCTCCTGATCCAGCGTGGGGAGCGGGTGGGCGGCCGCCTGCCGGGACATGGCCGCGCGCACTTGGCCGCGGCAGGAGAGATCCCTGGCAAAGACGGCCTGTGCGATGGTGGGAAGGGGGACGCCCAGGGAGAGGGCCTCCTGCACCGTCCACATCCCGGTGCCCTTGCTGCCGGCCTCTCCCAGGATCCGGTCCACGAGGGGCGCGCCGGTCTCAGGGTCAGGGACAGTCAAAATGTGGGCCGAGATCTCCATCAGATAGCTGGACAGCTCTCCCAGGTTCCAGCGGCGGAAGTGGTCCGCGATCTGGTCCGGAGAGAGGTGGAGAAGCTGCTTCATTAAATAATATGCCTCGCAGATGAGCTGCATATCACCGTACTCAATGCCGTTGTGCACCATTTTGACATAGTGGCCTGCGCCCTCCGGGCCGATGTAGGCGCAGCAGGGATCCTGGCCCACATGGGCGGCAATGGCGGTCAGGAAGGGGGCGGCAAGGCGGTAGGCCTCCGGATCTCCGCCGGGCATCAGGGCGGGGCCGTGGCGGGCGCCCTCCTCGCCGCCGGAGACGCCCATGCCCAGGAAATGGACGCCGGACTGCCGGCAGCGGAGCTGGCGGGCCTGGGTCTCAGGATAATGGGAGTTTCCGCCGTCGATCACGATGTCTCTTGCCTCTAAATGGGGGAGAAGGCCGTCCAGCACATAGTCCACCGGCTTGCCGGCCTTGACCATGATCAGGATCTTGCGGGGCTTTTCCAGAACGGAGCACAGGGCCTCATAGGAGGGACAGCCGGTGACAGAGAAGCCCAGCCTCTGGCCCTCGGCGGTAAAAGCGGCGGTCAGCTCCGGCTCCAGATTGTACCCCGCCACGGAAAAGCCGTGCTCCGCCAGGTTCAGGGCCAGGCCGCGGCCCATGACAGCCAGACCAACGACACCGAATTGGTACTGTGACATAACATACACTCCCCTATCGACTCAATATAAAATAAGAATTACACCAGGAAACGGCACTCTCTGCCGGAAAGCACGTCCAGCACATTCTGGGCGGCCAGCATCCCCATATTATAACCAGCTTCATAGGTGGCGGCTCCGGCATGGGGGTGAGAATACAGTTGGGCAGAGAGGCCAGGGGGCTGCCGCAGGCGGGCTCCACTACGGTGGCGTCCAGGGCGGCCGCGCCGATCTGTCCCTCCTTCAGCGCCTGATACAGGGCGTCCTCGTCCACGATCCCACCGCGGGCGGTGTTGACCAGAACGGCCCGGGGCTTCATCTCCGCCAGGCGGCGGGCGTCCACCATGTTCCGGGTCTCTTCGGTGAGGGGGGCGTGGAGGGTGATGAAGTCAGACTCGCGGAACAGGGTGTCCAGGTCCACATATTTGCCGTTGTGGGCCTCCACAAAGGCGGGGTCGGGATAGGCGTCGTTGGCCAGGACCTTCATCTGGAAGCCGGAAGCACGCTGGATGACCCCTTTGCCGATCCGGCCGGTGCCCACCACGCCCAGCGTCTTGTTCCACATCTCAACGCCGGTGATGGGCTTGTCATGTCCGCCGGCCCGGATGGCGGCGTCCATGGGACACACATTTCGGGCGGCGGCGAGCATCAGGGTCATGGCCAGATCGGCCACCGAGTCGCTGTTGGCTCCGGGGGTGATGGAGACCTTGATCCCCAGGGCGCGGGCGGCGTCCAGATCTACCTTATCATATCCAACGCCGTAGCGGGAGATGATCTTCAGCTTTTTGGCCGACTCCAGCATGGAGCGGGTGTAGGGCTCCAGACCGGCGATGACGGCGTCCGCCTGGGGGAGATGCTCCAGCAACTGGGTCTGGAGATCCCCGCCGTTCATGGGGAGGCGGATCACAGTGCAGCCCTGCTCCTCCAGCAGGCGAATGGGGGCATCGTCGTTCTTGGCAAAGGAACGTGGGGTGGCCAGTACGGTAAATGACATCGTTAAAACCTCCTGATTGATCCGTCCGGCCGGTGGCCGGCTCTGAGTGAATTGAATTTTAGCGAAGTAAAGAATTGAATTTTAAATTTTGTTACAAAACTATTCTATCACCGCAGAGAGGAAAGTCAATTCTATTTCGTATGCCAACCGAAATCTTGTTGGAATAGCAAAAAGAACAGGCCCTTTTTTGGAGAAAGCGTAAAAATATGTGACACTTGTACAGAACGGGGCGGGACGGGAAGCTTGGCGGCGCGGTGTGAGGGGGCTGGAGAGGACTCCATCTGGACTTGGTTGTTTTGACTAAAAAACACCCCGCTTTATTGGGAGAAGAAACAAAAAGCGTGTTTTTATGAATGAAGAATAATTTGTGATGCGGTAAAACGCAGACAAACAAAATAAAATAATTCATTTGATAGAAAATAGAACGAAAATAATTTATTAAGAATTCAATAAATGAAAAATATAAAAAGAAAATGAAGGAAAATAACATGATAATCCGTTATAAAATAAAATAAGATTAAAATAAATGTCGATAAAGGCCGTTTCGTGCAAAATTCAAGGCGGTATTGACAAGGTGAGAGAGTAGCTTTAAAATATAGCCAAGTTGTGAATTTAAAATTCGATATAAAAAATTAAATTAAACAGTTAAAAAATATTTTTACCCCACAGGAGCGGCGCGAACAGAACGCGCACCCGGGCGGGGCGGATTTTGGAGAGGAGCGGATTCCATTATGAAAGCTTTGATTTACGCGGGACCCAAGCAGGCGGTTTTAAAGGATGTGCCCGCGCCCGCGGCCCGGGAGGGCGCGGTGAAGGTGGACGTCAAGTACTGCGGCGTGTGCGGCTCTGACATCGGGATCTATCTGGGGACCCATCCCCGCGCCAAGGCTCCTTTGGTATTTGGCCACGAGTTTTTGGGCGTGGTGGCCGAGGACGGGAAGAAGTTCAAGAAGGGCGACCGGGTCGTGGCCTATCCTCTCCTCTCCTGCGGACACTGCCGCGCCTGCCGCACCGGCAGCGCCCATGTGTGCAACACCCTGGGCCTGATCGGCATTGATGTGGACGGCGGGATGTGCGAGGAGCTGTATGTGGACGAGGACGTCCTCTTCAAAGTGCCTGACGGCGTGAGCGACCGGGCCGCGGTGGTCACAGAGCCCCTGGCCGTGATCCTGCGGGCCGTCCATCAGGCGGAGTTCAAGGCCCGGGATGTGGCCGTGGTCATCGGAGCCGGCCCCATTGGGATGCTCACCGGCATCGTGCTGAAAAACATCGGCGCGGCGAAGGTGTTCATCTCCGACGTGGCGGAGAAGCGCCTGGCCATTGCGGAGGAGCTGGGGCTCACTCCGGTGAATGTGGCTAAGGAGGACCTGAACGAGGTGGTGAAGGCTGCCACCGGCGGCGAGGGCTGCGATGTGCTCTTTGAGTGCAGCGGCTCTGCCCAGGGCGCTATGGACATGACGGAGATCACCCGGGTCAGCGGCACCATCTGCATGGTATCCGTCCACAAGAAGCCCCACGAGGTCAACCTCCAGCAGCTCAATTTCAAGGAGCAGTGGATGATCGGCACCCGGGTCTATACTAAGGAGGAGTTTGGCCAGGCTGTGGAGTACACCAAGGACCTCCAGGAGCAACTGGAGAAGATCGTGACCCACATTGTCCCCATGAAGGATGCGGAGCGCGTCTTTGACATGATCGCCGATGTGAACGAGGGGACCGTGAAGGTGGTCGTGGACTGCAAGGATTTTTGACAGCGTTCGCCGAAGCGGGGCCGCTTGGCGGCGCTTTGGAGAAATAGGACGTCAGGAGGCGGAAAGCATGGAAATCCTGGTACTGGAGGCAAGTACCACTTCTGCGAAGGCGATGCTGTACCACACGGAGGACCGGAGCTTTGAGGTCAAGGTCCGGGCCTATACCGGAAATTATGAGGACGTTACCATCCACAACGCGGAAAACGTCTATTTGGACATGGTGGCTGTGGGACGGGAGCTGCTGGATGGCCGGCAGGTGGATATGATCGCCCTGAGCGGTACCTGGCACAGCCTGGTGCTGTGCGACGGGGCGGTGAAGCCGGTCACGCCGGTCTATCCCTGGTCCTATACCGGAGCCGCGCCGGTGTGCAAGCGGCTGCGCCGCGATGAGGACTACGTCAGCCGCTACTATCAAAAGACGGGCTGCATGGTCAACGCCATTTACCCCTTCTTCAAGCTGATGATGCTGCGGGAGCAGGGGTATGACCTGAGCAAATACATCATCATGGGCCAGGGCACCTATAACAACTTCCGGCTGACCGGGCAGCGGGTGATCACCCCGTGTCTGGCCTCCGGAAGCGGGCTGCTGAACACCTGGACGAAGCGCTTTGATCCGGAACTCATGGCGGAGCTGGGGATCCGGGAGGAGCAGCTGAGCCGGCTGGTCGCTTACGACCAGACCTTCCCCCTGACGGAGGAGGCCGCCCAGGCCCTGGGAGTGCGGGCTGGGATCCCGGTGATCCCCACCAACTCCGACGGCGGCCTGAATCAGGTGGGCGCCGGCGCTGTGGCGGACGGAGTGATGACCTTCTCGGTGGGGACCAGCGGAGCGATCCGTCTGACGACCAGCAAGCCGGTACTGCCCAAGGAGCCCAGCACCTGGTGCTATATGTCGCCGAAAAACTGGCTGTCCGGCGCGGCGACCAACGGCTGCTGCAACTGCCTGGATTGGTTCAAGGAGCAGGTGGGTATGTCCCGGCTCTCCTACGGAGAGTTGGAGCAGGGGATCAGCGACTGGGAGAACAACCCGGTGTTCCTCCCCTTCCTGTTCGGAGAGCGCTGCCCCGGCTGGAATGACGAGCGGGAGGGTGGCTTTGTCCGGATCCTGCCCCGGCATAAGCTGCCGGACCTGTATCTGGCGGTGCAGGAGGGGATCCTGTTCAACCTGTACCACTGCTATCGGATCCTGTCCGAGGTGAACGGCTGTCCCACCCATATCCGGTTCTCCGGCGGCATCCTCCACTCGGAGCAGTGGACCCAGATGTGTGCGGACATCTTCCAGCGGGAGCTGGAGGTCAACCGGAATGAGCATGGCTCTCTTCTGGGCGGCGCGGTCCTGGCGATGGAGCTGCTGGGCGTGATCGATGACGCCTGCACCTATCAGCCCGAGGTGAGCCGCATCATCCGGCCCGACCCCGCGAAGGCGGAGTTTTATCAGAGAAAGTTCCAGAGGTATCTGGAGTGCTATCAAAAGGGAAATTGAGGAAGGAGCGCGAACCCCATGAAGCTGTTTGATTTGACTGGGCGGAAGGCCATTGTGACCGGCGCCACCCGCGGCCTGGGCCGCGGAATGGCGGAGGGTCTGATGGAGGCCGGCTGCGAGGTCGTGGTGGTGGGCTCCAGCGCCAGCGCCCTGAGCGTGGCGGAGGAGTTCCGGAGCAAGGGCTTTGCCTGCCACGGCCTGGCGGTGGATCTGAGCCAGCGGGAGCAGAGAAGAGCGGGCTTTGCCCAGGCGGTGGAGCTGCTGGGCGGTCACCTGGACATCCTGGTGAACGGGGCCGGCATCCAGCGCCGCCACTTCTGTGAGGAGTTCCCCATTGAGGATTGGGACGCCGTGCTGGAGGTCAACCTGACCGCGACCTTCGATCTGTGCCAGATGGCCGGGCAGCAGTTCATCCGCCAGAACTCCAAGGGCAAGATCATCAATATTGCCTCCATGCTGAGCTTCTTCGGCGGCTATACTGTGCCCGCCTACGCAGCCAGCAAGGGCGGCGTGGCCCAGCTGACCAAGGCCCTGTCCAACGAGTGGACCGGGAAGGGGATCAATGTGAACGCCATCGCCCCCGGCTATATGGCCACCGAGATGAATACCGCCCTGCTGAACGATGAGGGGCGCAACACCGAGATCCTGGGCCGTATCCCGGCCCACCGCTGGGGCACCCCGGACGATATGAAGGGGCTGTGCATTTTCCTGGCCTCGGACGCCTCGGACTACATTGCCGGCGCGGTGATCCCCTGCGACGGAGGCTATCTCTGCAAGTGATCCGCGGGCGCGCGGAGATCAACTGGTTATTGTGCGGCTCGCGCCGCATAAATAATAAAAAACAGGAGGAAAGAATGTTATGAAAAAGAGAGTTTTGGCGCTGCTGCTGGCAGGCGCCGCCGTGGCTTCCCTGGCCGCCTGCGGCTCCAGCGATTCCGGTGCGTCCGGAAGCGGTTCCGCTGCCGGAGGAGACGGCGAGGTCGTGGAGCTGGTCATGGGCAACGTGACCTCCTCCAGCGCGAAGGATGCTGTGACCGAGATCCTGATCCCCAAGGTGGAGGAGTACTCCAACGGGACCCTCAAGATCGTCCACTTCCCCGACAACCAGCTGGGCAACGATGAGCAGTCCTTCGCCATGGCCCAGACCGGCGAGTGCGACATCGCTGTGGGCTCCACCTCTTCCGTGGCTACCACCTACAACGACCTGTATGTCTACGACGTCCCCTATCTGTTCCTGAACAAGCAGGAGGTCTATGACGTGGGCTTCAACGGCGAGACCGGCAAGGCCATCCTGGACGGCTTCTCCGAGTACGGCCTGAAGGGCCTGGCCTTCTGGGAGAACGGCTTCCGCAACATCACCACCACCGATAAGGACATCGCCACTGTGGCCGACCTGAGCGGCCTGAAGATCCGCACCATGGCCAATGAGATCCACCTGGAGGCCTGGAAGGCCATGGGCGCCAACCCCACTCCCATGGCGTTCGGCGAGCTGTTCACCGGCCTGCAGCAGGGCACGGTTGACGGCCAGGAGAACCCCCTGGGCATCATCACCGGCAACAAGTTCGAGGAGGTCCAGTCCTACTGCACCCTGACCGAGCATGTGTACACCCCCTACTATGTGGTCATGAACCAGGCCAAGTGGGACTCCCTGACTGCCGAGCAGCAGGAGGCTCTGACCAAGGCCATTGAGGAGACCACCCAGCGCCAGTATGAGCTGTCCCAGCAGTATGAGGACGAGGCCATCGAGGTCATGGAGAGCGCCGGCTGCGCGGTCCGCACCCTGACCGACGAGGAGAAGCTGGGCTTCAAGGAGGCCGCCGACAAGGCCAACAGCCTGGAGGCCGCCAAGAAGATCATGTACAAGCCTGAGCTGGCCGATCAGATGGCCGCTGAGCTGGACGCTTACCGCAACAAGTAATCGAGACAAAGCAAAGCAAGGGGTCCCCTTCGGGGGACCCCGCCCAGAAATTACAGGAGAGAGCAGAGGAGGAAGTCGTCTTGAAAAAGATCCTGAAATGGCTGGATGACAATATAGAGCTCTATATTTGTGTATTCCTCATGTCCTTTATGACCCTGCTGGTATTCGTGCAGGTGGTCATGCGTTATGTATTCAACAATTCCCTGTCCTGGTCGGAGGAGCTGGCCAGATACACCTTTATTTGGCTGATCTATATTGGCATCAGCTACGGCTGCAAGCTGAGAAAGCACATCAAGATCGATGCGGCGCTCTACCTTTTCCCCAAGAAGGTGCGTCCCTATGTGGTCCTGCTGGGCGACATCCTCTTCATCGCGTTTGCAGTTTACATCACCTACACGGGCTTTTTCTACTCCATGGAGCAGATCCAGTTTGATATGCGCTCCGCGGCCCTGAAGATCCCCTATCAGTACATCTATATGTCCACTGTGGTTGGCTTTGGTTTGGCGACGATCCGTGAGATCCAAACCATCATTTATCGGGTCAAGTGCCTGAAGAATGGGGAGGAGTATGACGGATGACTGGCATTGTTTTGTTTGTGACCCTTTTGGTCTTTCTGGTATTGAATGTTCCGGTCGGTATTGCTATCGGCCTTGCTTCTCTGGCGGCGATCACGACGAACCCCCGTATGACGGACAGCTTCATCGTCAGCCAGCTGATCAGCGGAAGCGACTCCTTCCCGCTGATGGCGATCCCTCTGTTCATCCTGGCCGGCGAGCTGATGGCGGCCGGCGGCGTGTCCAAGCGGATCCTGAACGTCTGTAACGTGTTCCTGGGCCGGGTGACCGGCGGTTTGGCCATCGTCACCGTGGTGGTCTGTATGTTCTTTGCCGCTGTCTCCGGCTCCGGCCCGGCCACCGTGGCCGCGGTGGGCAGCATGGTGGTCCCCACCATGCTGGAAAAGGGGTACAGCAAGAGCTTCACCCTGGCCTGCGTGGCCTGCGCTCGGCTGCATCGGCGTCATTATCCCCCCCAGCATCCCCATGGTCATCTACGGCACCTCCACTGGTACCTCCGTGTCCACCATGTTCATGGCCGGCTTCCTGCCCGGCATCATGATCGGTCTGGCGCTGTGCGCCCTGTGCTACTTCTATTGTAAGAAGATGGGGTGGAAGGGCGACACCACCAAGTATACCGCGAAGGAGAAGATCGCCACCGTAGTGGATGCGCTCCCCGCTCTGATCGACCCCATCATCATCCTGGGCGGTATCTACGGCGGCTTCTTCACTCCCACCGAGGCGGCGGCTGTGGCCGCGGTCTACGCGCTGGTCTGCGGCCTGTTCATCTACCGCGAGATCAATCTGAAGAATCTGTTCTCTACCATTGCCAACGCCTGCTCCACCAACGGTACCACCATGGTCATCATCGGCTGCGCCACCGCGTTTACCCGTATCCTGACCCTGGAGCAGATCCCCGCTCTGGTGAGCAACGCCCTGATCGGCATTTCTGACAATCCCATCGTCATCCTGCTGCTCATCAACCTGCTGCTGCTGTTTGTAGGCTGCTTCATGGATACGACTCCGGCCATGATGGTGCTCTCCCCATCCTGCTGCCTGTGGCCCTGGAGATGGGTCTGTCCGCCGTTCACTTTGGTATCATCATGGTGGTCAACCTGGCCATCGGCTTCATTACCCCGCCTCTGGGCATCAACCTGTTTGTGGCCGCCCGGGTGGGCAACACCTCCCTGGAGGTGGTGTGTAAGGGCATCGTGCGGTTCATCCTGGTGATGATCGTCTGCCTGCTGCTGATCACCTATATCCCTGCGATTTCTGAAGTTCTGCCGCGTATGACAGGTATGCTGAAATAATTGCTCCCTCTTCTGCCGGGCGGGCGGGCCGTTCCAGGCCTCCCGCCCGGCCTGTTTGTTGATGTGGGTGTGTTCTGAGAAGCGGCAAGAGGTTTGGCACGTGCGTTGGAAGGAGTCCGAGCGATGGTTTACACACTGTTCAGCCTGATGTTCAAGGTATTCTTTGTGGCGGCCGCGGCCTATCTTCTGCGCCGGAGGGGAGCGCTGACGGAGCAGGACCAGAAGAGCGTCACCAATGTGCTCATGCGCTTTGTGGTGTATTTTACGGTGATCATGTCCTCTCAGCAGGATTTTTCCCTGGAGGCGGCCAAGGCGATCCTGGTCACGGCCATCTATGCGGTCCTGTTCTTCGCGGTCTTTATCCCGGCGTCCATCTTTCTCAGCCGCCGGCTGAAGCTGGAGGAGGCGAAGCGGAAGGTTTTTGTCTGCTCCCTGGTGTTCTGCAACATCACCTTCATCGGCTATCCGATTTTACAGGAGCTGTATGGGAATATTGGCCTGCTGTGCGCCATTGTGTTCAGCATGATCTATAACGTGATGTTCTACTCCTGGGGGATGTTCTATTTGGGAGACCGGGGGCGCGGGAGCCTCCGCTCCATTCTGAGCAACAAGATCGCCCTGGCGTCTGTGCTGGCGCTGGTCATGTACTTCCTGCAGATCAAGATCCCGGAGCCCCTGTACAGCACCTTTGACGGGATCGGAGCGCTGACGATGCCGCTGTCCATGATCATCATAGGATGCAGCCTGGCGGACTCCGGGATCTGTAAGATCCTGCGGGACCGCACGCTCTATCTCCCCACTGTGCTGCGGATGGCGGTCATGCCGGCCGTCATCTGCCTGGTGATGCGGCTGCTGGGGGTAGATCCGGAGATCATCCGCATCAGCACTGTGATCGCGGCCCTGCCCTCCGGGACGATGACCAGCATCGTGGCGGCGGACTACGGCTGTGCGCCGGACTACGCGGCGAATATTATGGTGCAGACCATGCTGGCCATGCTGGCCGCCCTGCCCGCCTGGGTCTTCCTGGTGGGAATGTAGGATCAAGACATGAAGCGCGGGCTTCCATGGCCCGCTGGAAAAATTAAAGGAGGGTATCACAACATGGTGATCACAAATGTAACGACGTATCTGGTCCGTCCCCGCTGGGGATTTGTCAAGATCGAGACGGACGGCGGACTCACCGGCTGGGGCGAGGCGGTGATCGAGGGCAAGGCGGCCACCGTCCTGGCCTGTGTGGAGGAGATGAAGGACTATCTGCTGGGGGCCGACCCCATGCGGATCGAGGACCTTTGGAATGTGCTCTACCGGGCGGGCTTCTACCGGGGCGGCCCCATTTTGATGAGCGCCATGGCCGGGATCGACCAGGCGCTCTGGGACATCAAGGGAAAGTATTTCAACGCCCCTGTCTATCAGCTGATGGGCGGTCCCTGCCGGGACCGGATGCGGGTGTACTCCTGGATCGGCGGAGACCGGCCCAGCGATGTGGCCAAGGCCGCCAAGGAGAAGCAGGAGGTCGGCTTCACTGCCATCAAGATGAACGGCACTGAGGAGCTCCAGATGGTGGACAGCTATGAGAAGATCGACGCGGTGCTGGAGCGGGTGGCCTCCATCCGGGAGGCGACCGGAAAATACTTCGGGATCGCGGTGGACTTCCATGGCCGGGTCCACAAGCCCATGGCCAAGATCCTGGCCAAAAAGCTGGAGGAATTCGATCCGATGTTCATTGAGGAGCCTGTCCTCTGTGAGCAGATGGAGGATTTTAAGGAGATCGCGGCGGCCTGCAACGTGCCCATCGCCACGGGGGAGCGGCTGTTCTCCCGCTATGACTTCAAGCGCCTGCTTCAGGCCGGAGGGGTGGACATCATCCAGCCCGACCTGTCCCATGCCGGCGGCATCACAGAGGTGAAAAAGATCGCCTCCATGGCGGAGGCCTATGACGTCGCGCTGGCGCCCCACTGCCCCCTGGGGCCCATCGCCCTGAGCGCCTGTCTCCAGGTGGACGCCACCTGCTACAACGCCTTCATTCAGGAGCAGAGCATGGGCATCCACTACAACGCCTATCACGAGCCGCTGGACTACATCCTCAATAAGGAGGACCTGGCCTTCCATGATGGCCATGTGGAGCTTCCCAAGCGGCCCGGCCTGGGCGTGGAGGTCAACGAGGCGCTGGTGCTGGAGGAGGCCCAAACGCCGCACAGCTGGAAAAACCCGGTCTGGCGGCACAAGGACGGCTCGGTCGCGGAGTGGTGAGTATGATGGAACAAGCTGTGATCCGGATCCATCCCCGGGACAATGTGGCGGTGGCGCTGCGGCCCTTGTCCGCGGGAGAGGCCGTGTCTGTGGACGGACAGGCTGTGCCGATCCGGGAGGAGATCCCCTTTGGCCACAAGGTGGCGCTGACCGATCTGGCGGAGGGGGAGATGGTGGTCAAGTACGGGGCCCCGATCGGCCATGCCGCCCAGGCCGTGCCGGCCGGCGCGTGGCTGCACAGCCACAACCTCAAGACCAATCTGGAGGGGCTGCTGGACTATCAATATGCCCCGGCGGCGGCGCGGAAGCCGGAGCCTGTGGATGGAGCGGACACCTTCCTGGGCTACTGCCGGTCGGACGGCCGGGTTGGGACGCGCAACGAGCTGTGGATCATTCCCACAGTCTCCTGCGTGAACCGGACGGTGAGCCGCATGGCAGAGGAGGCCAGACGTCAGGGGCTCCAGGCGGGGGACGGGATCTTTGCCTTTCCCCATAACGCCGGCTGCTCCCAGCTGGGGGATGACTTTGAGACGACCCAGAAGCTGCTGCGCAATCTGGTGAAGCACCCCAATGCCGGCGGCGTGCTGCTGGTGAGCCTGGGCTGTGAGAACAACGATCTGGACCACTTCCTGCCTGTGTTGGGGGACTATGACCGCCGCCGGATCCGGACCCTGGTGACCCAGGACGCGGAGGGGGACGAGATCGAGGCCTAGGCCTGTCCCTGATGCGGGAGATCGCAGCTGTGATGGCAGAGGACCGCCGGGAGGAGTGTCCTGTCAGCCGGCTGGTGCTGGGCTTCAAGTGCGGAGGCTCTGACGCATTCTCCGGCATCACCGCCAATCCTCTGTGCGGGCGGATCGCGGAACGTGTGACCGATCTGGGCGGGACGGCAGTGCTGACCGAGGTGCCGGAGATGTTCGGGGCGGAGACCCAGCTGATGAACCGGGCAGATTCGGCGGATACCTTCCAAAAGATCGTCCACATGATCAACTCCTTTAAGGAGTACTATATCCGCTATGACCAGCCGATCTATGAAAATCCCTCTCCGGGCAACAAGCGGGGCGGGATCACGACGCTGGAGGAGAAATCCCTGGGATGTATTCAAAAGGGCGGCCACGCGGTGGTGACCGACACCCTGGAGATGGGACAGGTGTGCTGTAAGCCCGGCCTGAATCTGATGACCGGGCCGGGGAATGACAGCGTATCCATCACCAACCTGCTGGCCAGCCAGGCCCAGGTGCTTCTGTTCACCACCGGGCGGGGCAACCCGCTGGGCACCGCGGTCCCGACCATCAAGATCGCCTCCAACAGCGCTCTGTTCCACCGGAAGCCGAATTGGATGGACTTCAATGCCGGGGCGGTGCTGGAGCGGGGGTCGATGGACGAGCGGCCCGGGAGCTGTGGCGGCTGGTGCTGGATGTGGCCTCCGGCCGGGCCAGCACCCGAAACGAAGAAAACAATGATCGGGAGATCATGCTGTTTAAAGACGGCGTGATCCTGTGATGAGGTGAAAAGAGTATGGCGCTGAGTACGAAGAAAGAGGGAAATGTTGTGACCCAGCTGGCCTCCGCGACGGAGCTGCCCAGAATGGTGCGGGTCCGCCAGAAGCTGGATCACAGCCATATTGAGCCGGAGGAGATCCCGGCTCTGGTACAGCGGGAGCTGGAGCCGATGCGGTCCCGGATCCGAACGGGGATGCGGGTGGCCATCACCTGCGGGAGCCGGGGGGTGGCCAATATCGCCATCATCACCCGGGCCATTGTGGATTTTGTGAAGTCCTGCGGGGGAGAGCCCTTTGTGTTCCCGGCCATGGGCAGCCACGGGGGAGCCACTGCGGAGGGCCAGCTGGAGATCCTCCGCGGCTATGGGGTGACAGAGGAATTTCTGGGCTGTCCCATCCTCTCCTCCATGGAGGTGGTCCAGGTGGGCGAGACCGAGGAGGGAATGCCCGTCTTTGTGGACCACTACGCATACCAGGCGGATGGGGTCATCCTGTGCGGCCGTGTGAAGGCCCATACCGCCTTCCGGGGCCCCTATGAGAGCGGGATCCTGAAAATGGCGGTCATCGGAATGGGCAAGCAGCACGGGGCGGAGCACGTCCATCAGGACGGCTTCTCCGACCTGGGGCGGCTGCTTCCCATGATCGCCCGGGTGATCTTTGACAAGGTGAACATCCTGGGGGCGGTGGCCGTGGCGGAGAACGCCTTCGACCAGACCTGCATTTTGGAGGGCCTTCTGAAGGAGGAGATCTTTGAGAAGGAGCCTGATATTCTGCGCCGTTCCAAGGAGCGGCTGGGCAAGATCTTCTTCAATGACATCGACGTGCTGGTGGTGGACCGCATCGGCAAGGACATCAGCGGCGACGGTATGGACCCCAATATCACAGGCCGCTACGTGGTGCCCTATATGCAGAGCGATAAAAGATCCAGCACATTGCGGTGCTGGACCTGACGGAGGAGACCCATGGAAACTGCAACGGGCTGGGTCTGGCCGATGTGACCACGCGCCGGGTGGTGGAGAAGATCGACGTGGACTGCACCTATCCCAATGTGGTGACCTCCACGGTGCTGTGCACCCCCAAGATCCCCCTGTTCACCCACACGGACCGGGCGTGCATCCAGATCGCGCTGAAGACCTGTAACTACATCGACCGGGTGAAGCCCCGGATCGTCCATATCCGGGATACCATGCGCTTGGAGGAGATCGAGATCTCTGAGGGGATGCTGGAGGAGGCCCGGGCCAACCCCATGATCGAGATCCTGGACGAGCCCCGGGAGTGGCCCTTTGACGCGGAAGGGAACCTCTGGTAACGGACGGGAAAAAGTCAGGTCCGAAGCCGGCGGCTTCGGACCTGACTGCGTTGGGGCCCCTGGGTCCTGTTATAAAATGTTGTCGATCTTGAGGATGGAAATGATGACGCGCTTGGAATTGGCCAGGTGGGTGGTCAGGGCCTGGCGGGCCCCCTCCTCGTTTCCGTTGAGCAGATGCTCCATGATCTCCTGGTGCTCCTGGATGCCGGTGAGCAGCCGCTCCTTAGACTGCTTGTTGTAGACATAGTTGATATAGAGGAACGGGTTGAGGAACTGGTAGAGGTCCATCAGCAGCTTGTTGCCGGAGCACTTGATGAGCAGATGGTGAAAGCCGATGTCGTATTCATAGTTGACCAGATAGTCGTCAAGCGGAGAGTCCGGGGTCAGGCGGTGTACGATCTCCAGGTTGTCCTCCACGTTGCGGCGCAGCGCCAGGCGCATGGCCTCGTTGGTGTTCAGCGTCATAATGACATTGGAGAGATAATAGCTCTCCAGCATGAGCCGCAGGTCGAAGGTCTCCTCGCACAGGTTGATGTTCAGCGACTTGACCCGCATCCCCTGGCGGGGGAAATGCTCGATGATATTCTCAGAGGCCAGGCGGTTGAGCGCCAGGCGGATGGGCGTCTCACTGGCTTCATATCGGGCGGACAGCTCCCGGATGTTGATTTTTTCCCCCGGCTTGAGCTGGTTGGTGATGATGTCCCGACGGATGCGCTCATAGACGCTTTCCGCTAGGGTGATTTTGGATGTGGGTCGTTCCATCGTACAGTCTCCTCCTGCTGTTGCATTTTTTCATGTCACAAGCATAGCAGAAAAATAGAGATACGACAAGTGAATGCGGAAAAAATATTTTTTTTCATTGACAATTTAATTTTTTAGATGTAAATTAAAATAAAGATAGGACATAGATTCAATCAAAAATTTTTGGAAAGAAGGATGCATGATGTCTCAGGCGGTATTGGAGAAGATTTTGGAGGGCAAGATCATTGCAATCGTGCGCGGGATCCCCAGCACAAAGATCGTGGGCCTGGCCCAGGCGCTGGAGAAGGGCGGCGTCAACTGTATCGAGGTGACCTTTGACCAGACCAGTGAGGAGAAGGCGAAGGATACTCTGGCGGCCATCCGGGCCATCAAGGATGCGCTGGGGGACAAGGTCTGTGTGGGCGCCGGGACCGTGATGAGCGTAGAGCAGGTGCACCAGGCCGTGGAGGCCGGCGCGGAGTATATGATCTCTCCCAATGTAAATGAAGCGGTCATCCGCGAGACCAAGAAGCTGGACAAGGTTTCCATCCCCGGTGCCATGACGCCCACGGAGGCGGCCTTTGCGTATGAGTGCGGCGCGGACATTGTGAAGCTGTTCCCCGCCGGCCTGCTGGGCGCCGCCTATGTCAAGGCAGTGAAGGCCCCCCTGAAGCACATTCCGGTGACTGCAGTGGGCAATGTAAATGTGGAAAACTGTGCGGAGTTCCTGAAGGCCGGCGCCGTGGGCGTGGGCGTGGGCGGAAGCCTGGTCAGCGCCAAGCTGGTGGATGAGGGCCGCTTTGATGAGATCACTGCCACTGCCAAGGCGTATGTGGAAGCTCTGGCCCGCTGAACGGACTGGGAGTGTGGGAAGTGAAAAAGAATTATATTCTGTATTTTGACTCCGGCACCTCCAATACCCGGGCTTATCTTCTGGACCGGGACTTTCGGATCTGTGATTCAGCCAAGCGGACGGTGGGCTCAAAGGACTCTGCCATTGCAGGAAGCAACCGTGTGCTCATTGAGGGGATGAAGATCCTCTATGACCAGGTGCTGGAGGCAAATTCCCTTTCAGATGGGGATGTGGAGGCAATTTATGCCTCCGGCATGGTGACCTCGCCGTATGGGCTGAAGGAGATTCCTCATCTGGTGCTGCCGATGACGGTGCAGGATTTTGCGGACAGCCTGTATCCTTTCCATGAGGATACCTGTTTCCATCGGGACATTTTCCTGGTCCCCGGCTTAAAGACCCTCAGCGATGACTTCTCCTTTGTGAATAATCTGAGAGGAGAGGAGATCGAGATCATCGGTGCGCTGGAGGAGCTGAAGGCGGAGCGGGATGTGGAAAATGTCGTGATGCTCATGCCCGGCTCCCATACCCACGGGATCTACATTCAGGGAGATCAGATCACGGGGATCATCTCGAATTTTACGGGGGAGCTGTTTTACGCGCTGAAGCAGGATACCATCCTCTCGCCGGTGCTCACCTCAGACAGCCTGGAGCTGGATGAGGCGATGGTGCGCAAGGGGATCGAAAATCTGGAGCGCTTCGGCTTCAACCGGGCCCTCTACATCTGCCACGCCATGCGGATCTTTGAACAGGGAACTCCTCAGCAGCGTCTCTCCTATGGAGAGAGCGTCATCATGGGCGGGGTGCGCCAGTCTCTGGAGTACTACTGTGAGCACTTCTGGAAGGAGTGCCGGACGGTGGCCCTGGTGTCCGATGAGTTTATGTACCGCCTGTTCTCCATGATCCTGGAGGGCAGCCGGTATATCGACCGGATCATCTGGATGCCTATTTCGGACGGAAAGAGCTATGGGGTCAGTGGACTGAAAAAAATCGTGAGCTTAAAAGGAGAACGCCATGAGTAAGAAAGTTTTGATCACATCCCGGTCCTTTGGCAAGATCAGCAATGAGCCGCTGGACATCCTCACCAAGGCCGGATTTGAAGTTACCATGAAGGGCAAGGACTTCGACCAGGCGGAGTTTGAGGCCATGATCCTTGAGTACGATGCCCTCATCATTGGTGCGCATGAGTTTCCGGAGGAGGTCATGGAGCGCTGCCCCAGGCTGAAAATCATCTGCAAGCATGGAGCGGGCCTGGATAACATTCATCTGGAGAAGGCCAAGGAATTGGGGATCGCCGTGTGCAACGTCCCGGGGACCAACTCCAACGCGGTGGCGGACCTGACCTTCGGACTGATGTTGGCGGTGGCCCGGAATATCGTCAGCACCAACCGCTGGGTCCACGAGGGCCGCTGGCAGACCGCCATTGGCGTGGATGTGTGCGGGAAGACCCTGGGCCTGATGGGCTTTGGGGCCATCGCCAAGAATGTGGCCCGCCGCGCCAACGGCTTTGGCATGAAGGTGCTGGCCTACGATCCCTATGTGAAGGAGCTGCCGGAGGAGTTCCGGAGCTATGTCACCCTGTGCAGTGAGAACGAGGTCATCAGCGGCTGTGATTTCCTGTCCCTGCACCTTCCTTTGAATGATGAGACCCGGAATATGATCTCCGCGCCCCAGCTGGCCAGCATGAAGGCGGGCGCCTATGTGATCAACGCAGCCCGGGGCGGGATCGTCAATGAGAAGGACCTGTATGAGGCCCTGGTCTCCGGCCATATTGCCGGCGCGGCCATGGACGTGTCCGAGGTGGAGCCCATGGCGGCGGAAAATCCCCTGCGGACCCTGGACAATGTGATCATTACGCCGCACATCGGGATGTACTCCAAGGAGGCCATCGGCGCGGTGAGCCTGATCTGCGCCCAGAACGTTGCCGCCTGCGCGGTGGGTGCGGAGCTGAAGTTTCGGGTGGTGTGATCCGGGCGGAGGAGCCTGCGGTTTTATCGCTGTAAAATGTCCCCGGGCGGTCCAAATCGGCCGCCCGGGGACATTTTAGTAAAAATAGACGGAGCGGGAGGGGGACAGACCCTCTGGCTTTTTCTCCGCTGATACGTTATAATGGCCTTAAAATGTTCCGGCTGCCGCGCCGCTGCGGCGGGCGGCGGCATGGACACACGCCGGGGCGGGTCCCGGCGGCAACGGAAGGGACCATTCTGAGAAAGGCAGAGAACATGATCGATCTGATTTTATTGGCGGCGGGCCCTGCCCGCCGGTTTGGACAGGAGCAACTGCTGGGCGAGGCGGGGGGCGTGCCCCTGTACCGCCGCGCCTTTGAGGCGGCCCGCCAGGCGGCGGACGCCATGATGGGCCTGCGGGTGCTGGTGGTGACGGCGAAGGGGGTGCTGGACGCCCCCATCCGGGAGTTTGGCTTCAACAAGGTTGTGGTGCCGGAGAACCGGCCCCTCAGCGCCTCGGTGGCGGCGGGAGCCCGGGCGGCCCGGTCCGGGGCCAGCCGGTGCTTCCTGCCCTGTGACCACGCGGGCTTCAACGGGGAGCTGCTCACCGGCTTTTTGCAGGGGTACATCCTCAGCGGCCGCACCCTGGGGCGGGCCCGCTGCGGCGAACAGGAGGGGCAGCCCACCGTGTTCGCCCCCTTCCTGCTGCCCGGACTGCTGGCCCTGGAGGGGGAGGCGGACGGCTCCGCCCTGTTCCGGGGGCGGGAGAACCTGACCTTCTACTATGACGTCCCCGCCGAGGCCCTGCGGGAGGGTTTTGTTGGGCAGGGGGAGGCGGCCGGTGAAGATCATTGACGCCCACCTGCATCTCTTCCCACCGGAGCCCCGCACCGACGCCATGGCGGAGGCGGTGGGGCACCAAAACTCTGTGGAGCATCTGCGTCAGGCCTATGGGGAGCTGGGGATGGTCCACGGGGTGGTCATGGGCAACCGCACTTTGGAGACGGGGCGGCACTGCTATCCGGAGGACCTGTTCCACTACTGCGTGGGGTTGGACAGTCTGGTGCTGGACCGGGGGCGTTCCATCCCGAAGGACCTGCCCGACCAGGTGGAGGAGCACCTGAAGCGGTCCTCCTGCTGTGGGGTGAAGCTGTATCCGGGGTACAACCGCCTGTGGCTGACCGACCCGGTGTACGACCCCATCTACCGCCTGGCGGAGCGCTATGACAAGCCTGTGGCCGTCCACACCGGCCTGACGGCCTATGCCCGGGCCCATTTGAAGTACAGCCACCCCCTGGCCCTGGACGAGGCGGCGGCGGACCACCCCCGCACCCGGTTCGTCATGTGCCACTTCGGGAACCCCTTCCTCCAGGAGGCGGCCGCCGTTTTGGGGAAGAACCCCAACGTCTGCGCGGACCTGTCCGGCCTGCTGGAGGGCCGGGTGGAGCTGGACCGCTATTTTGAAGAGCAGGCGGGCTATGCCGGACTGCTGAAAAGCTGGCTGGCCAGCACCTGCGCCTGGGACCGGATCCTGTACGGGACGGACTGGCCCATCGTCAATCTGGGGGAGTACATCGGCTTCATTCGGCGTCTGGCGCCGGAGCGGCACTGGGAGGCGGTGTTCTTTGAAAACGCGAACCGGGTCTACGGCCTGGGACTGTGACCGGAGGAGGGGAAGAATGTGCGGCCCAGGGACTCTGTGCTCCCGCTGAGTGGTGTGAATGGGAAGCTGCCTGGGAGTTTGCCCGTATTTCCATACAAAATTTAATTCAGAGCAGCAAAGATCAGTTTTGACTGTCAGACATTGAACCAGTTTAGAATTAGTATCTCAAGCAGCCAAATGACAATGCAAAGAAAATCATACTGTGTCCGTCTCGTTTTCTCCTCTGCCGCGCGGAGCCCAAAAAATATTAGTCCCACAACGGGGAACGCAAAACTCCAGGTTCCATCTAAAGAGGGAAAGAATGGGGTTAGAATCAGGAGCAGTATGAGAGCCAGCGAGCTTTGAACAAGGTGGGATTTATCCGTATTTAGGAAAGATCGCCATTTTAGATAATACTGTTTGATTTGTTCCATAAGTCTTTAGTCAACCTTTCTCCCGCTTTTTATCTGATACCTGTTGATGGATCCTAAGCCCTATTCCCCCCGCAAAAGCGCCCAATGGAAATCCCGTTGCAAAGTATGCAATCGTACCTGGTAATTCACTGCCGTGCTGACTCAAGTAGAAAGCAACAAACCATATGATTACCACAACAGCAGAACTTGCGACGGTTATTTTCCAAGGTGATGTTCTGTTCTTTTCTTCAATCCGAAAAAACAGTCCCGCACAAAACATTGGAAACAACGCAGGCAAAGAATATCCTATGTCAGCAAGCAGCCAATTCACAAAAACATCCTGTATAGTCATACGAAGTATAAACGACGATCAGAATGAGAAATAGGTCGGTTATTCAATACGGCCATGATGGAAGAACTGATCTGCTGGAATTTTCTGCATTATACAATGCTTCCAATTATTTGTAGAAAATATTATGTATTAGGAAGAAACGCCATAATTATAAATATTATTACCCCACAACATATACTTGACATCACAATATATTTTTGCTCCCCACCATTTTCTTTCAAGATTTCTCTGATTGCCTTTGTTAAAAAAACAGGGAACATGAACCCTAAAAAAGACGCTAATAATTTATAAAAAGCAATCATGTTCGTTTCCTCCTATAAAACGGGCGGTTAAAGCAGTGGATCACGCCGAAAGGATCGGAGTGATCCACCTTTTTTACGCCGTCCAGGTATAGCGATCGTAGTAATGGAACGTATGATTTCCTTCTGCCATCATTTCTTGTGATACATCAGGGCTTAATGAAAAAGAAATTGATGAATCGGCAATGTCTACTCCAAGGGAAATATCCCACGAAATATCAACTGTCATCGTTGTATGTGCATAAGCCACAAACACCTGAATAGTGTCCATATTATAGGAATCGGACTGTGTGCTTACCTCAGTAATTCCACTGATATGTTTTCCATAATTATAATCATGCATTAAATCTGGGTTTCCAACAACAGCTCTATTGCTAAAAGTATCCATATCAACATCTTTGAGGAGGGAACGAATGTGCGCCCAGGGCCGCTGTGCTCCCGCTGAGTGGTATGAATGGGAAGCTGCGGGACGGCCGCGGCGGGCTGGAAGAGCTGTGCGCCGTTCTGATCCATATCTCTGTTCTATGCTGATTTGGAGGGTTTGATATATTTTAAAATAACACTGAATAACGGTTTACCCGTTTATGCATAGTGTAACGGGTAAACTGTAAAAAACGGGGAAAGACATTTATTATACCTCTCCCCGTTTACTTATAGACTCACATCTCTAATTTTTTCTTAACGTCTCCAACCACCCGTTCCCGAAGACGAGGACTCGCAAGGATCCACATCAATCCCACCGACAGAAATAGGTAGCTTCTGCTTAATGTTCCATTGAGTATAAGAACTAGATCCCTGCCAAGCAGTTGCATTAGCTAGCATTGTATACACGGAAGATTTATTTTTTTCAACGCTAGAGCAAACAAGGCCAGATCCATAAACTCCCATCCTATATCCTTCTGGATTTCCTTCTTTATCAATAATAGCCTGATAAACAGCATCGAAATAAGGGAGAATATTACTTCTCACAACACTTTCCAATGGATCAAAGTCTACACAAAAGTAGATTGCAGTATTTTTAGGCTGTCTCAAATATCGCGCAAGTTCCAATGCCTCAATTACATCGCTTTTCCCTTGTGAGGCAGAATAGTGGGTACTCGAATTCATCCCTTTTGGCTGATAAAGTGAGACGATTTCAAGTCCAGCATTACAAATAAGCCCTACTTCCTTTTCCCACAAGAGCATCAACCCTTGAATCTGTTAAATAAGCCGCAGTGTCACAGCCTTTTGCCATATAAATCCTTCTTTCTCTATACGATTTATGGTATGCTTTTTTCCTGATTTTCTATTGTATTAAAAGTAGAGGGTATCGCTTGACCAATTCCATTCTTTGAAGTCGGTGCTACTCATATATAACTGGTAATGATTTTCTTCTTCTCCAATGAGACAAATTGGAAAACAAACGCTTTTAGAGGTAATAATGGGTGACATTGCTGTAACTGTAATTGGAGTTCCATATTCTTCTGGTACACTAACCTCTAACCGTTTCCATGACACACCTCCGTCCTTTGTTTCATAGATTTCAGGGCCCTGGCAGATAGTTTGACGAAAACAAATAAATCCGTGTTCCGAAGAAATAAACCCCACGCCAGTTATAGCAAAAGAAGGTAATCCTTTTTCGCACACATTTGAGCTGATTACAACCGGAGTCCATGTGCGTCCTTTATCAGATGATAAAAACACATTATATGGCGTCCAGTTAGCAGAAGATCTGCCGCAAATAATAACCCATTGTACGCCTTTGCTTGACCATCCATAAAATGCTGATACTTCATCCGTCACCTTGAGCTCATTCTCTACAGCGGGAAATCCTTGTAAAGCCATGTCAATTGGAAGTTTGACTGCAAGTTCTCCTGAAGGATATTGTAATATGAGATCTTCTCTGTTTGAATAAGTCTGAAGTTGTACTGTGGTGGAAAAGGGGACATTACCCATATTCAAACTACTACAAGATAGACAACACAACGAAATCAATACTGTATAAAAAATAACTATTACTTTTTTCAATGTTTCCACCTTATTAGTAATTTACATACCCAGAAACAGAAATGACCGAAGACGAATTGTTTCTCACCGCCAGATAGTAATGACCTCTTTGTGTGACCTCGATAGACCGGTCAAAACTCCCTGTTGTCGTATTCAGGCCGTAGAACAGGCCGTCTGGCGCGATCAGCCCAAAGTCTACACTTGCGGAAAACGGAGAGTACGTTGCCTTGATCGTTACGACCTCACCAACCTCCAGGGGGAAGCTGCTGCCGGCCTTTACGGTACGATTGGCTCGCACTTCCATATCAAACTTGCCCGTTGCGCGCACCACAGAAATGGTCTCCTCCGCGCCCAGACATTCTTCTGCGGCAGATACATTTACTCCAAAACAGGACAGCATCATGACCAGTGCCAGTATGACAGTCAAGCATTGGTTCTTCTTCATCTTTTTCACCCCCTTCCGTTTGCGGCTACCATTCCAGGTCAAATGCTTCTTCGACTTCTACCTCACTCCCCTCTATGTTATTCATTGAAACAGGATTCTCGTTCCTGTCCTGAAAAAACGTGGAACAGAGGATTACTGCCATGATCCCGATCCCGACCAGCATCAGTGCGAACCATTTTGGCTTTTTGTGATGCCCCACTTCTGTATTTTCCCCGGTTCTCCGTTCCACATGGGCGGGTCCTGGATCGTCCTCATTCAGCAAATATTCCAGAGGAACATCATATAGGGCCGCTAAAGTTTTCAAATTTTCCGTGGACGGTTTTGAGGCGCCCGCTTCCCACTTTGAGATTGCCTGCCGGGAGACTCCCATTTTTTCCGCCAGCTTTAATTGGGACAGCCCATTTGCTTTGCGCAGGGAAATCAGCTTTTCTTCCAATTTCATCTTCTACACCCCTAACATACAAAAAGATTTGACAAAAGTAAACCAACTTGGGTTTACATTTTAGGCAACTGCTGGTTGCATTTCGTGTTTTTCATATTTTTTCTGAAACCTGCGGCCCTGTTCCCGGGTGGTCTGGCCGCCCGCTGTCTCTGTTGTAATTTTCTGTATTGTATAATACGGCCAGTTGTTTAGCAAGTACTTCCGCTTGTTTTTGTGATAGTGGTACAAAAGAGCGGGAAAACAGCCCGCCGGAAAAGCCGGATTGGGATCGGGCTTTTCCGGCGGGCTTCCGGAGGTTTGGGCTCAGCCGGTCAGCGGTCGGCCTCTCGCAGGGCGGCCAGCAGCTGGGGATGGACCGGGGCGGTGGCGGCGGCGATCTCGCTGCCTTGGGAGAGGGAGGGCTCGCCGCCCTCAGGGGTGGTGACCACGCCGCCCGCCTCCCGGACCAGGAGCATCCCGGCGGCGTAGTCCCAGGGCTTGAGCCCGTGCTCCACAAAGCAGTCCAGGCGGCCCGCGGCCAGGTAGCTCAGCTCCAGAGAGGCCGCGCCGATCCGGCGGATGTCGTGGCAGCGGTCATAGAGCAGGCGCATCCGCCGGAAGGTCCGGTCGGCCAGCTCCCGGCAGCTGGGGTTGGTGCCCGTGGAGCAGAGGCACTCCCCCAGGGCGGCGGCGGAGCTGACATGGATGGGCCGCCCGCAGCAGAAGGCGCCCTGCCCCCTGCGGGCAGTGAACAGCTCGCCGGAGTAGGGGTCGTAGACAACGCCCAGAAGGACGCGTCCCTTCTCCGCCAGAGCCAGGGAGACGGCGCTGTGGCGCAGGTCGTGGAGCAGATTGGTGGTGCCGTCCACCGGGTCCAGGATCCAAACTGGGCCGGAGAAGTCCACGCCGGAGTTGTCCTGCTCCTCCCCCATGAACTGGACCTCCGGGGCCAGGGCGGCCAGATGGCGCTTCAGCTGGTCCTGCACCGCGGTGTCCACGGCGGTGACGAAGTCGGTGGGCCCCTTGCGGCGGGCCTGGGACGCCAGCTCCCGGCGGGAGAAGAGCGCGCCGGCCTCACGGACGGCGGCACAGAGCTGATCGAACAGCAGATCGGACAGTTGGAACATAGAAAAGCCCCCATTGATGTGATGCCGCTCCGGCGGGCGGAGCGGTCTGACTGGAGGATACCACTCCGACGGGGAAATATCAACCGGACGTGGTGGAAAAAAGCGTGGAGTTGCCTGCCGCCTCTTGCTTTTTTGCCGCCCCCCCACTATAATAACCAGTATAATCAGAGCAGTGCGCCCAAGAGCGCATTTGCGTCCCTTCGGCGGTCCGGCCAGAGGGAAGAACGGGCTTCCCGGCCCGATCTGAATGGATAGGGAGGGATCTCTGACGTGCGCCGAGCCGTGTTTCCCCTGCTTCTTTTTTTATTTGGCTTTGTTTTGGGACTGCTGTGCCTGTTTCCCATCCACACCGTGTCGCCCAAGCTGGACGCGGCTCCGCTGACCGCCAGCCGAGCGGGGGAGGAGCCCCAGCCCGCTTCGGAGGCGTCCACCAGCGGCCTGCTGCGGGCCGCCGCCCGCGCGGCGGAGGCGCTGAAGGCGGAGGATTATGAGACGCTGGGGGAGCTGGTCCACCCGGAGCGGGGCGTGACCTTTACCGCCAGCTCCACGGTGGACCCGGAGACTGACCAGAATTTCACCGCCGATGAGATCCGCGGCCTGCCGGAGGATCCTGGGCAGTATCTGTGGGGCTATGAGGACGGCCGGGGCACGCCCATTCTTTTGACGATGGAAGAATTTGTGCGGCAGTATATTTTTTCCGTGGACTATACTCAGGCCCCCGAGGTGGGGGTGGACCAGGTGGTGCTCAGTGGAAACGCCCTGGAGAACGTGGCCCAGGCCTATCCGGGCTGCCGGTTTGTGGACCTGTGCTATCCGGGCGGGACCCGGACCTGGGAGGGCTGGACTGGTGCTCCCTCAAGCTGGTGTTTGCACCGCTGGAGGGGCAATGGTGGCTGGTGGGACTGATCCACAGCCAGTGGACCATCTGACCGGCTGGCCGGCAGAGGATAAGAGAAATGAAGAGAGGTCGCTTGCCTTGAAAATCGTGATCGTAGGAAACGGCAAGGTCGGTTTTTCCCTGGCGGAACAGCTGGTCCGGGAAAAATATGACGTTGTCATCGTGGATATGCGGGAGGACACCCTCCGCCGGGCCGCCGACGCCCTGGATATTATGAGCGTGAAGGGTAACGGGATCTCCGCCGCCACTCTGATCGAGGCGGGGGTCCCGGAGGCCGACCTGCTGGTGGCCGCCACCAACTCGGACGAGATCAATATGGTGTGCTGCCTGACCGCCAAGCATTTGGGGGCCAAGTACGCCATTGCCCGCATCCGCAACCCGGAGTATAACACGGGCCTGAGCGACTTGAAGCGGAACATGGGCATCGATATGGTCATCAACCCGGAGAACGCCACGGCGGTGGAGATCTCCCGTCTGCTCCGCTTTCCCCCCGCCGCCAACATCGAGACCTTCTGCCGGGGCCGGGTGGAGCTGATCGGCTTCCGCCTTTTGGAGGATGACTTTCTGGTCAACCGGCCCCTCCACGCCCTGTCGGATCAGGTCAAGCAGCTCTCGCTGCTGTTCTGCGCCGTGGAGCGGCCCGGGGGCGAGGTGGTCATACCCAACGGTGCCTTTGTGCCCCAGGCGGGGGACAAGCTCTACCTCATCGGGCGTCCCTCCAGCCTGGACCAGTTTTTCCGCCTGCTGGGGCGGTACAGCCCCAAAGTAAAGAGTGTCTTTATCGTCGGCGGCGGAAAAATCTCTCTGTATCTGTCGGCCGTGCTGGAGAAGATGAAGATGCGGGTCAAGATCGTGGAGATCCAGAAGGACCGCTGCCGCTTCATCAGCGAGCGGCTCCCCCACACCACGGTGATCTGCGGCGACGGCACGGACCAGGAGCTGCTGGAGTCGGAGCGTATGACCGCCTCGGACGCCTTTGTGGCCCTCACGGACCGGGACGAGGACAACCTGATCCTATCCCTGTACGCCATGCAGAAGGGGGTCCAGAAGGTCGTCACCAAATCCAACCGGCAGAACTATGCCGGCATCGCCCAGACCATCGGCCTGGACAGCGTGATCTCTCCCAAGCTGATCACTGCGGCCCAGATCCTCCAGGTGGTCCGCGGGATGCAGAACTCCCAGGGCAGCGTGATGAATACCCTGTACCGGATCGCCGACGGCTCCGCCGAGGCCATGGAGTTCACGGCCAGCGCCAATACCCGCAACCTGGGGGTCCCACTGAAAGAACTCCGGCTGCGGAAGGGGATCCTGATCGCCGTGCTGGCCCGGGGAGGGGACATCATCATCCCGGAGGGGTCCTCCAGTATCCAGGAGGGGGATTCGGTGATCCTGATCTCCCGAGATCTGCGGATCCTGGACCTGAACGACATCTATGAGGATGAGGGCGCCTTCCCCGTCCAGGGAGGAAGCAATGAACATTAAGCTTGTTCTGCGGCTGGTGGGACGGGTGATGGCGGCCGAGTCTTTTACCCTGTTCTTCCCCATGGCGGTCGCCCTGCTGTACGGGGAGAGCCCGACGCCCTTCCTGCTGAGCATCCTGATCATCCTGGCCGTCAGTCTGCCCCTGGCCTCCATGCGCGCGGAAAAGCATTTCTTCCTCCGGGAGGGCTTTGTCTCCGTGGGGCTGATCTGGTTGGTCACCGGGGTGGTGGGGGGACTGCCCTTCTACTTCTCCGGGTATTTTGAGTCCTTTGTGGACTGTATTTTTGAGACCTGCTCCGGCTTCACCACCACAGGCGCCACCATCCTGGTGGATATTGAGGCGCTGCCCCGGGGGATCCTGTTCTGGCGCTCCTTCACCCACTGGCTGGGCGGCATGGGCGTGCTGGTGCTGGCCACGGCGATCCTTCCCTCTCTGGGGGTGCCCTCCCACTACCTGACCCAGGCGGAGAGCCCGGGCCCGGTCTTTTCCAAGCTGGTCCCCAAGCAGTCTCAGACCTCCAAGATCCTGTATACCATCTACTTCGCCATGACCTCCTTGGAGGTGGTCCTCCTCAAGCTGGCGGGGATGCCCCTGTATGACGCCTTCATCCACGCCTTTTCCACCGCGGGGACCGGCGGCTTCTCCAACCGCAACGCCAGTGTGGGGGCATACGGCAGCCCTGTGATCGAGATGATCATCGCGGTGTTTGCCCTGCTGTTCTCCGTCAATTTCAGCGTGTACTTTCTGGTGCTCCACCGCCGCTTAAAGGAGGCGCTGAAGAGCGATGAGCTGCGCTTCTTCCTGGTAGTGGTGGCGGCGGCCACTGTGGTGATCACGCTGGACCTGCTCCCCATGTACCAAAACGCGCTGGAGAGCCTGCGCTACGCCTTTTTCCAGGTGGCCTCCATCATCTCCACCACCGGCTTTGCCACGGCGGACTATGTCCTGTGGCCCCAGCTGTCCCAGCTGGTGCTGGTCCTGCTCATGTTCTGCGGCGCCTGCGCCGGCTCCACCGGCGGCGGCGTCAAGTGCTCCCGGGTACTGATGCTGCTGCGGGCCATCCGCCGGGAGATCCACCAGATCGCCCATCCCCGGTCGGTGGAGGTGGTCAAGCTGGACGGCAAGGTGGCGGAGGAGTCCACGGTCCACTCCGTCCTGGTCTTTGTGGGGTGTTACAGCCTGATCCTGCTGGGGGCCGCCCTGGTGGTGTCGTTGGACAATACGCCCTTCGATGTGTCCTTCTCCGCCGCGCTCACCTGCCTGAGCAATGTGGGGCCGGGCCTGTCTGCCATCGGTCCCACCGGGAACTTTTCCGGGTTCTCGGACCTGTCCAAGCTGGTGCTGTCCCTGTGTATGATCGTGGGACGGCTGGAGATCTTCCCCATCCTGGTCATGTTCAGCGCCCGTACCTGGCGGCGGGACTGAATGATACAAAAAAGCCTGTCAAAATGTCTGAACCGGCATTTTGACAGGCTTTTTTGCGCCTCAAATGTCCCGGAGCTGATACAGCTTGGCAGAACAGTAATGGAGCCTATATCAATTTTAGATTGTAATTATACTTTAAAAATTGAGTTTAAGCAGAAAATAAAATGAAATTTTCTGTTGCGCTTCCTGCAAAATATGATAAAATAGAAATAAGACCGGAGCTGCATGATTAAAAAAGCACTTTATATCAAACTAATTTTGCGGTTCCGGAAAGAAGGAGCGTGGATTGATTTGGAGAACTTATATTGGATCGGTTTCCTGGGCGCGGCTGCGGCGATCCTGTTCGCGTGGCTGCAAAGCAGGCGGGTGCTGGCTTTTTCAGAGGGCAGCGACGCCATGAAAAAGATCGCCTCCGCCATCCGGTCAGGGGCCAACGCGTACCTGTCCCACCAGTATGCCACCGTGGCGAAGGTCTTTGTGGTGGTGTTTCTCCTGCTGCTGGTCATGGCCTTCGGAACGGGAGGGACCATGCTATCCAAATTCACCCCCTTCGCGTTCCTGACCGGCGGGATCTGGTCCATGCTGGCTGGTCTGGTGGGAATGAAGATCGCCACCTACTCCAATGCCCGGACCGCCCAGGCCGCCTCCGAGAGCCTGAACCGCGGCCTGCGGGTGGCGTTCTCCTCCGGCTCTGTCATGGGCTTCACCGTGGTCGGGCTGGGGATGCTGGACATCTCCATCTGGTTTGTGATCCTCCGTCTGGGGGCCGGGATCGATGACCCGGTGACGCTGGGCAACATCATGGTGATGAATGGTATGGGCGCCTCCTTTATGGCCCTGTTCGCCCGGGTGGGCGGCGGCATCTACACCAAGGCCGCTGATGTGGGCGCCGACCTGGTGGGCAAGGTAGAGGCCGGCATTCCCGAGGATGACCCCCGCAACCCCGCCACCATTGCGGACAATGTGGGGGACAACGTGGGCGACGTGGCCGGTATGGGCGCCGACCTGTATGAGTCCTATGTGGGCTCCATCCTGGCGACCTTTTCCCTGGGAGCCTGCGCCGGGTATGGCTGGGAGGGCATGATCCTGCCCATCCTGTTGGCGGTGTGCGGCATCCTCTGCTCCATTGTGGGCACCTTCTTCGTCAAAACGGAGGAGAACGCCACACAGAAGTCCCTGCTGCGCTCCCTGCGCACCGGGACCTATCTGGCGGCGACCTTGTCCGCTGTGGCTGCTGCGCCGCTGACCTGGTTCGTCCTGGGCGACTGGGGCATCTACGCCGCCATTCTCTGCGGGCTGGTGGGGGGCTGTGCCATCGGCTACTTCACAGAGTACTACACCTCGGACACCTATAAGCCCACCCAGAAACTGGCCGCCGCCGCGGAGACCGGCTCTGCCACGGTCATCATCGGCGGGCTATCCCTGGGCATGATGTCCACCATCGCCTCTATCCTCATCGTGGCCGCCGCCATCCTCATCAGCTTCTATGCCGCTGGCGGCGGGGCCTCCTTTGACCGGGGCTCTACGGCATCGGCATCGCCGCCGTGGGAATGCTGTCCACCCTGGGCATCACCCTGGCTACCGACGCCTATGGACCGGTGGCGGATAATGCCGGCGGTATCGCTGAGATGTCCGGCCTGCCGGAGTCCGTCCGGGAGCGCACCGACGCCCTGGACTCTCTGGGCAACACCACCGCGGCCACCGGCAAGGGCTTCGCCATCGGCTCCGCCTCCCTCACCGCCCTGGCCCTGCTGGTCTCCTATGTGAATATCGTGGCAGAGAAGTCGGAGGCGGCTCTGGACCTGTCCCTCACCAACCCCCTGATGCTGGTGGGGCTGTTCCTGGGGGCCATGCTTACCTTCGTGTTTTCTGCCCTGACCATGAACGCTGTTCAGACAGCGGCCCAGTCCATCGTGGTGGAGGTCCGCCGCCAGTTCCGGGAGATCGCCGGGATCATGGAGTATCAGACGGATCCGGACTACGCCTCCTGTGTGGCCCTGTGTACCAAGGGCGCTCTGCGGGAGATGGTGGCCCCCGCCCTTCTGGCGATTATTGTCCCCATCCTCACCGGCCTGCTCCTGGGCCCGGAGGGCGTGGTGGGCCTGCTGGGCGGCGTATCCGTCACCGGCTTTGCCATGGCTGTGTTCATGTCCAACGCCGGCGGCGCCTGGGACAACGCCAAGAAGTACATCGAGGCCGGACACCATGGCGGGAAGGGGTCGGACTGCCACAAGGCCGCCGTCGTGGGCGATACGGTGGGCGACCCCTTCAAGGACACCTCCGGCCCGTCCCTGAATATCCTCATCAAGCTGTGCTCCACCGTCTCCATCGTGTTCTCCGGCCTGATCATCGCGTTTCATATTTTATAAAATTCAGCCCGTGACTTAAAACGAGGTCCGGGCAGACACAGCACGCCCCGCGTCTCTCCAAAACAGGAGACGCGGGGCGGCTTCTGTTTGGCGCGCCGTCAATAAATTTGAACAAACAGGACAAAATAGGAACGATATCCGGTCTGGGCGGGCGGCATTCGTCCTTCAATTTGAAAAAACTTCAGAATTTCCGATTTTTTCCGGTGAGATCCTAGCCTTCCGCAGTTCGGAAGGGTTTCCAAAGTCTCACATGGAAACGGCGGGAGACTTCCCCTGGTTTGCCTCCGGCGGGAGCGGTCCATACTGGGAAAAGGCGGCCGATGCTGGCCGCCGGAAACAGGATGGCCGCGGTGGTATGCCAAGCCATCCGGGGGAGGGATGAGATTGGAACAGGAGAAAAAACAACGATGGCGGCCCGGCTGGGCTGGAGCGGCGGCCCTGGGCCTGCTGCTGGCCTGCCTTCTGCCTGGAGGGCCCGTCTGGGCCGCGCCGGCCAGACCGGACGCGGTGACGGCGGCAGCGGTGGAAGGCGCCAGCGGAGAGGTGATCCCTCTGGGCCGTGCGGTGGGCATCAAGCTGTTTTCTGACGGAGTGCTGGTGGTGGGACTGTCCTCCATTGACACGGCAGAGGGCCCGGCCGCGCCGGGACGGACCAGCGGTCTGAAGGCGGGAGATGTGATCACCCACATCGACCAGACTGAGGTGAACACCATTGAGGAGGTCCAAAAGCTGGTGGCGCAGAAGCGGGACGCGCCCATGACCCTTCAGGTCCGGAGGGAGGGCGCTGACCTCCAGCTGTCGGCGCAGGCCGTCCGCTCTCAGGCGGGAGCCTATCAGCTGGGCGTGTGGCTGCGGGACTCCATGGCGGGGATCGGGACCATGACCTTCTATGATCCCCAGAGCGGCGTGTTCGCCGCCCTGGGCCACGGGATCAATGATGTGGACACGGCCAAGCTGATGCCCCTGGAGACAGGGAGCATCATGGAGGCCTCCGTGTCCGATGTGAAGCGGGGCCGGGCGGGGGAGCCCGGCGAGCTCCATGGGGAGTTCAACCTCACGGAGGACCTGGGGGAGCTGTACGCCAACACGGACCGGGGGATCTTCGGCCGGCTGGACGGGGAGCAGCTGACGCGGGGCCTGGAGCCGGTGGCAGTGGCCACACGGGAGCAGGTGCGTGAGGGAAATGCTGTCATCCGCTCCAACATCTCCGGCGACCAGGTGGAGGAGTACGCCATTGAGATCATCCGCCTCTACCCGGAGACAGAGGGGGAGACCCGAAATATGATGATCCGCGTGACGGACCAGCGCCTGCTGAACGCCACCGGCGGGATCGTGCAGGGGATGAGCGGCAGCCCCATTATTCAGGACGGACGCCTGGTGGGCGCTGTGACCCATGTTCTGGTGAACGACTCCACCCGGGGCTATGGCATCCTGGCGGAGAATATGCTCCAGGCGGCGCAGGGCTTTCAGAGCAGCGCCGCGTAGCAGGCAGAAAACACAGGGATGCAGGGCGGGGCTTTGGCCCCGCCCTGTCCGGTGCTGGGAGACCCTTGAAATTTGGGCCGCGCTATGGCATAATAGCAGCAGAAAAACGGACGCTTGGCTCCACAAGGGAGGGACAGACGCGATGATGGTTTCAACGAAAGGCCGCTATGCGCTGCGAGTGATGATCGATCTGGCGGAGCATGATGACGGCCGCTTTATCCCGTTAAAGGAGATCGCGGCCCGACAGGGGATCTCGGAAAAATATCTGGAGAGCATCGTCAAGCTGCTGGCACGCAGCGGCGATCTGTTCGGGATGCGGGGCAAGGGGGGCGGCTACCGCCTGACCCGCGCTCCGGAGGAGTACACTGTGGGCAGCATCCTCCGCCTGACGGAGGGCGGGCTGGTCCCGGTGAACTGCCAGGGCCTGTCAGAGACGGAACGGTGCGGCCGTTCTGCGGACTGTCCCACCTTCCCCCTGTGGAAGGGGCTGGACGATGTGGTCAACCAGTACCTGGACGGCATCACCCTGGCGGAGCTGCTTCCGCCGGAGGGAGAAAGGTCATGCCGGTGCGGGGATGAGGGTTGAGAAATTCAAGCATAAAATACGCGCGGCGCGGAAGCAAGGCTTCTGCGCCGCGTGCGTTTTTTGTGGGAGGCGTCACTGGGCGATGATGACCCGGATGCGGCCGCCCTGATCCTCGGTCCGGTCATACCAGCCGGTGAGGGAGAGGCCAAGCTCCTGGACCCGGTCCAGGGTGGACAGGAAGTAGTCCCGATCCCGCCGCTCGTAGACGATGACCTCGTCGGCCAGACGGTACTGGCGGCTGCCGGATACCAGCTTGCCGCCGCTGATCTTGTCGGCCTTGACGGAGGTGAGGGAGAGGAGACGGTCGGGGTCAGCGGGGTCGCCGTCCACCAGGATGGGGCCGGCCTGCACCGGATAGCGGGTGCTGGTGGAGGGGATGGAGTAGGAGGTGCCGCCCACATCGTATTCATAGGAGTAGCTGGCATAGAGCCCCTCGCCCAGGGATTCCATGTGGGTGAGCACGCCGTAGTGGTAGGCGTCTCCGGTGGCGTTGTTGAGCACCATGCGGTCGATCTCGCCGCTGCCGTTGAGGGAGTAGTAGGACACCTTACCGCTGGTTAGCTCCATCCCGGCCAGGCGGCTGGGGAAGATCTTGACCGCGTTTCCTCCGGCGGCGTCCAGGATCTCCGCGTCAGAGGCGATGGTATGGGGCCCGAGCTTCCGGCCGTCGGCGGATACCTTACCGGACAGGGCAGGAGAGCTGAGGCGCTTCAGGGTGACCTTTCCGTCAGAGCCGATGCTGATGCCTACCGGGTCGCCTGCCTCCAGATAGTTGGCGGTCCAGGGATAGCTGTATGTGCTGCCGTCGGTGGACAGGATGGTGACGGTGTCCGCGGTATAGGAGCCGCCGTGCCCGTCGTCATAGGAGCCGCGTTCCGTCCGGACCACTACGCCGCAGCGCTCGGTCTGGGCGGCGCTGGGGACGGCCACGGCAGCCACTCCGCCGGTGCGGCCCAGCAGAAGGGTGACGGTATCCCCACGCCATACTGCCCCAGGTCGGACAGGGCATAGGCGGCGGAGGCGCTCTCAATGGGATAGGTCCGCCCGGCGATTTTGACCGACTCCGGAGAGGATGCGGAGGGCGTCAGTTCCTGAATCACGCCCACCACCCGGTCGGAGGAGACCCACAGGGCCCGCATGGTCTGGTTCCAGTAGATCACGTCGTTGGTCTGGATGGCGGCGAGGGTGGACGTCTTTCCGTCCCGGGTCACGGTGATGCCGGAGAGGGGAAAGGGGATGGCGCTCTGCCAGTCGCCGGAGGCCACCAGGGGGCCGTTCATCTCCCCGTTCACCAGGACCACCAGGTCCACCTCACCGGCGGCGTTGAGGGAGTAGCCCAGCGTGGTGAGATAGGGCTGGCCCTCCTTGGTTTTGGCGGAGAGAAGGTTATAGAACAGGTACATGGCCAGCGCCTTGCGGATGCCGATCTCTCGTGTGCGCTCGGTCACCGACACCAGCATGATGTTCATGATGCCGATGCCGCCCACCAGAAGCGAGATACTGGCAATGCCGGTAAGATCACGATGACCATGTTGATCATCTTGTTCATTTCTTCCAGCCACTCGCTGGCACTGTACACATAGTAGCCATTTTCACTTTTGAGAAGCGCCTGCAGTTCTTCCTCCATGGTCGCTTTCGTCTCGTTGGCAAGGCTTTCGTCGGCCATCATGGCGGTGTAGCAGTCCACCATGCTTTGGCTGGAAAGCCGCATCACGGTGGTGTAGGGCAGGTAAACGCAATCGTCATCGCTGCCCTGCTGCATGTCAGGATCGCTGACTTTGGCC
>VOFE01000057.1_pt1 | contig 88000 bp, 112 predicted proteins | sample 5384071 | NCBI WGS metagenome assembly VOFE01 (sample SAMN12384724, study PRJNA508395) | human gut metagenome | isolation source: healthy gut D | host: Homo sapiens
ACAATACACCTACCTGAGCTTTTGTTCTCAAAGAAGCCGTATTCAGCTCTCCTACCACAACTGTAGATGCCAGACTAGACTTACGTGATTTATGTGCTTCCTCTGTCTGAAGTTGCAACATTTCGTAGTCGAGTACATCACCACCGTTTACACGGTTCATGTATCCGTCAGCATCAGCCTGCAACTGAGTAATATTGTTTTGAATCGCAATAACAGAATTAGGTATATTATTCGGATCGATACCGTTGACATAGCTAGTTCTCTTTCATATTGATTGATTCCGGATTAGCAGAAGCTATCTTAGTAGCGCCTTTCGTCCACGAAATAAATCCCAGGTCGAGAACAGAAGCAGATACTGTCAAGTTATCCATAATTTTATAAGAAGCACCCAAATCAATGCCAAAACCGTAACCTGCGATACCCAGTTTTCCACTATCAAAGTCAAAGTCACTGATATAGTCCTGTCCATCTTCTTGTACCAGTTCCAATCCTTTGAAAGAACTTTCCAGATGAGCGTCAACATTCAGATTCGCATGGTAGCTTTCAATTTCAGATTTCAACTTTTGTTATACCAGCAGCATCCAATCGGACAGATAATTGGGGTCCTGCAACTGGTTAATACGAGCATCACTTGGAAGTTTGGCATTCATCATCACGTTATTGATCTTCAAATTCATATTGCCAATACCCAGCAACACTTTCACTTTACCACCAACCGTCAAACGGTTATTGATCTGACGCGCATATCCCAAACCAACTTCACCATAAGCATTAATATCCAGTTTCTGACCACTGATATCGTAGTTGCTGTTTCTCCAGTTATCTTCAAGCGCATCCATCTCATTCAGGAAGGTAAACATAGAACGGTAAGGCTTGCACCTATATCCGCACGAACACCAACGTTGAACGACCAGAAGTTCTTTCCTTTATACCACCCGGCAGACAGAATCTCCGTGCTTACGTTCACATTCAAATCATTCTTATCTTTCAGACGTTTCAGAAAAATCCGGATTAGAGTAGAAATTGTCGCTATCATCAATAATGTCGATAATGTCCTGATATCCCAATGAAGTAGAACCCACAGTAGCATTAACCGATCCCAGTACAGGAATATTAAAATATCCTTGTGTCGGAATCAAAGCCGGATTCAATTGTTGACGATAATGCGTACCTTCCATAAAATAAGAGGTACGTAAAAACTGCGCATTGGCAGGTAAAAACACAAACCATCATAAGAAGAAATGCCCCAATAAACTTCTTTGATGAATACAGTCTGCTTGTTGTCATGATTTTATCTTTTTTTAATTCTTGTTATCGTTTGCAAATATATAGCATTTGGGTAACAAATAAAAAGCACATGGCAACACTTTTTTAGCATAAACAGAACATTTTCATGGCTATTTAGAGAAAAATCGTGCTTATTCTGCAAAAATATGTAGAAAGTGAAACGATACGTAAAATCAGAAGTTTAGGTTCAACTGCCCGTCACCAAGCAGATTGAAGGTCATCCGGTGGTATGGAGTCGTTCCGTGTTCGGCAATGGCGGCACGATGTTTTTTAGTCGGATAGCCTTTATTATTATTCCAGTCATAAAAAGGATATTCTTCGTGAAGACGATTCATATAATCATCTCTATAGGTTTTAGCCAGTATGGAAGCGGCAGCTATCGAAAGATACTTCCCGTCTCCTTTGATCACTGTCGTATGGGAGATATCGGGATATTTATTGAAACGGTTGCCGTCAATGAGCAGATGTTGAGGCCGGACAGAGAGCCTGGCCAACAGCCCGATGCATGGCCAGAAAAGAGGCACGGAGAATATTTATCTCATCAATCTCTTGGGGCGACACCACTCCTACCGCCCATGCTATCGCCTCTTTCTCTATCACTTCCCGGAGTGCATAGCGCTGCTTTTTCTGTCAGTTGCTTCGAGTCATTCAGCAACTCATTCTTAAAATCTTTAGGAAGAATGACGGCAGCAGCATACACAGAACCTGCCAGACAGCCGCGCCCAGCCTCATCACAGCCGGCTTCTATCAAATCTTTATTTAAATAAGGTAATAGCATACTTATTCTTTTTTCTTACAGGATACAAAGATAAAGGAAATAAAAAAGGAGACCTCATTCAAGACCTCCTTTTTCTGTCATTCATTCACACAAACAAGCAATTGTTCCCCAAATATACTCCAGGTTCACAGTCCTGCTGACCGGAACCATCACCCTACCATTCGTTTTACAGATTTTGTTCTTTTCTAACATCAGCCTTTCCCCTTAGCCATTATGACATATTTCTTCTATTTACCCCTTTCCGATTATATTATATCGTCTTGCAAAAGTATCCAAATAATAAGAAACAAGAAAATGACTTTTCCGAGTATTTGCATGAAATGCCCTTAAACAGGATCATTTACCGAAAAAGAGTGATTAAGCATGCAAAAAAAGTGTTTACGCAGTTCTATACCATAAAAAAGCGATAGCCGAACCTATTCCGGCCATCGCCCTCTTCAATAAACAAACCTTTTTTAGTTAAAACAAACTCCAGGCAACAGTAAGCCCTGCCATCACAATGGCTACCATGCTCATGAGCTTTATCAAAATATTCAGGCTCGGACCGGAAGTGTCTTTAAACGGATCACCCACAGTATCACCTACTACGGTTGCTTATGCACTTCACCGCCTTTACCTCCAAAATTCCCTTCTTCTACGTACTTCTTCGCATTATCCCAGGCACCGCCTGCATTCGCCATAAAGATAGCCAACACAAAGCCTGAACTCAAACCACCAATCAACAGTCCTAATACTCCGGTCACTCCGAAGATTAATCCGGTCGCAATAGGGGCAATAATAGCAATCAGAGACGGAATGACCATTTCACGCTGTGCACCTTTGGTTGAGATAGCCACACAACGCTCATAATCCGGCTCAGCCTCTCCGGTCAGGATGCCTTTAATTTCACGGAACTGACGACGTACCTCATCCACCATGTGTCCGGCTGCGCGGCCGACCGCATTCATCGTCAATCCACAGAACAAGAACGCCATCATCGAACCGAGGAACATACCGGAAAGAACTTTCGGATTCATCAGCGTCACATCATAATAGTTCATGAAATCGACAAAGGTAGCATTGGCGGTAGAAACAACATCTCCGTTGGGCATACTCAGGTCCATCGTTCCCAAACGAGTCAGACCGATACGGATCTCTTCAATATAAGAAGCCAGCAAAGCCAGTCCTGTCAATGCAGCGGAACCGATTGCAAAACCTTTTCCCGTGGCGGCAGTTGTGTTACCCAATGAATCGAGCGCATCAGTACGTTTGCGAACTTCAGCACCCAGACCGGACATTTCCGCATTACCCGCCCGCATTATCAGCAATCGGACCATAAGCATCCGTAGCCAACGTGATACCTAAGGTAGAAAGCATACCAACAGCAGCAATACCAATACCGTAGAGTCCCATACCTACGTTATTAAAATCGAAACCGGAAGCAAGCAGGAAGGAGGCAATAATACCGACTACCACAGCAATCACAGGAATAGCTGTAGAAAGCATACCCAAACCAATACCGGAAATAATGACGGTAGCCGGGCCAGTCTTACCGCTTTCGCTCAGTTTCTGGGTAGGACGATAAGATTGAGAAGTATAATATTCCGTAGAACGTCCGATGATAATACCTACTACCGGTCCGACTACTACCGCACAGGAAATCCAAATCCAGTTGTCCAGCTGCAAAAGCCACAGGATTAAGAAGGTGGCGGCAACAATCAATACGGAACTCAGATTGGTTCCGAATGCCAGTGAGCCGAGCAAATCTTTCATCGTTGCATTTTCTTTAGTGCGTACGGAGAAGATACCGATAATAGAAAGAAGAATACCTACGGCTGCAATCAACATCGGAGCTATAACAGCTTTGAATTGCATGGCTGTATCTCCCGTATGAATAAAGGCAGCTGCGCCTAAAGCGGCGGTAGCCAGGATAGAACCGCAATAAGACTCGTAGAGGTCGGCGCCCATTCCGGCTACGTCACCTACATTGTCACCTACATTATCGGCAATGGTAGCAGGGTTGCGCGGATCGTCCTCGGGAATACCTGCTTCTACTTTACCTACAAGGTCGGCACCTACATCGGCAGCTTTTGTATATATACCACCACCCACGCGGGCAAACAATGCCTGTGTAGAAGCCCCATACCGAAAGTAAGCATCGTGGTAGTGATTACGCAAAGTTTATGAGTCGGTGTCAGTGCGTCAGCAGGAATCACCGCATTCAGCAACAGATACCAGAAAGATATATCAAGCAACCCCAGTCCGACTACCACGAGTCCCATTACTGCACCACTGCGGAAAGCAATTCTCAGACCGGAATTCAGTGAGTTACGTGCCGCATTAGCAGTACGTGCCGAAGCATAGGTTGCTGTCTTCATACCCAGAAAACCGGAAAGACCGGAGAAGAAACCACCCGTCAGGAAAGCAATGGGAACCCACGCATTCTGAACATGAAAGCCATAAGCCATAATCGAAAACAAAATAACCAGCCCCAAAAACACACAACCTACAATTTTGTACTGTTGTTTCAGATAAGACATAGCCCCCTTGCGTACCGCAGCGGCTATTTTTATCATTTGAGGAGTACCTTCACTCTCTTTCATCATCTGCTTATGGAAGTAATAAGCAAAACAGAGGGCTAACACTGAAGCGACTGGAACCAGCCAGAAAAGAATGCTATCCATAGAATTAATTATTAAAGGGTTTTATGGTGGCTAAAAGTATGGAAATCAAACGAAAAAAGCAAGCAAAAGAGGAAAAAAATCCGGCTTGTCCATTTATATAGTATCTTACAATGAAGCGAATGAAAAGCTATTAGAAAAGGCCTTCGGGAATATCCCGGAGAAGACATCTCCCCATTAACGATTTAGTTAATTTTCAATCCAATTACGTTAATCGTTAACTTTCATAGTATTAGATTTAAGGTTAACAAAAGATTGGCTGTCTGGGATAGATAGCCTTCTGCTTTTGTATTGTACATGGCAAACGAAGCCCTGACTGTTCCCTCTATCCCCAGACGCTGCATCAATGGTTGCGCGCAGTGATGTCCGGTACGGACGGCAATACCCAAACGATCTAAGAGAGTTCCGAGATCAAAATGGTGAATATCACCTACGAGGAATGAAATAACGGCTCCACGATCTGCCGCTTCACCAAAGATACGCATATGAGGGATTTCCTTCAAACGTTTCAAGGCATAGGTTGTCAGTTCATGTTCATGAGCTGCAATCCGGTCAAGTCCGATTCCATTCACATAGTCAAGAGCTTTTGCCAGTCCGGTCGTACCGATATAATCGGGCGTACCTGCTTCAAATTTGAAGGGAAGCTCATTAAAAGTCGTTTTCTCAAAAGAGACATGTTGAATCATTTCTCCTCCTCCCTGATAAGGCGGCAGGCGATCCAGCCATTCTTCTTTCCCATACAATACGCCAACACCTGTCGGTCCATATATCTTATGAGCCGAGAAGACCAGAAAATCGGCATCCAGGTCCTGTACATCTACTTTCATATGAGGAATGGACTGCGCAGCATCCACTATGAAAGGTACTCCATGCGCATGGGCGGTAGCAATCATTTCCTTTACAGGATTTACTGTGCCCAGCACATTCGATACCTGAACAACGCTGACAATCTTTGTACGTTCGGAGAAAAGCTTCTCGTATTCATCCAACAGCAGTTCCCCTTTTTCATTCATCGGAATCACTTTGATTGCAATTCCTTTACGGGCAGCCAACAGTTGCCAGGGAACGATGTTGCTATGATGTTCCATCACGGAAACAATCACTTCATCCCCTTCTTCCATAAACTCGTCGCCGAAGCTGGAAACAAGCAGATTAATGCTTTCCGTCGTCCCCCGCGTAAAGATAACCTCATTCGTGCCGGCGGCATTGATAAACCGGCGTACCGTCTCACGGGAGGCCTCATGCAATTCTGTTGCCTGCTGGGAGAGATAATGTACCCCGCGATGCACATTGGCATTGACGGAATAATATTCATCTACAATCGAATCAATCACCAGACGGGGCTTTTGAGTCGTTGCACCGTTATCGAAATAAACCAAAGGCTTACCGTATACCGTACGGCTCAATATCGGAAAATCCTCACGTATCTTTTCTATATTCATTGTACTAACGATTATCATTTACAGATCGCACATCCCTGGCACTTGTTCAGTTCACCACGGAAGCGTTTCTCCACCAATAAATGCAGACGATCTTTCAATGCATCCAGACGAATGGTATCAATAACCTCATTAACGAAAGCAAACATCAGCAGCAAGCGTGCCTCTTTCTCTGCTATTCCGCGCGAACGCATATAAAACAAGGCATTTTCATCCAACTGGCCGACCGTCGCCCCATGTGAACACTTCACATCGTCCGCATAAATTTCGAGTTGCGGCTGAGTGTACATACGGGCATCGCGCGTAGCGCACAGGTTACGATTGGTTTGCTGGGAACTTGTATGCTGGGCATCGGGACGTACCAGTACCAATCCGGAGAAAGCACCGACAGACTGGTCATCAAGTACATACTTGAACAATTCATTGCTGGTACAATTCGGAACGGCATGATCAATTGACGTGTTATTGTCTACATGCTGGTTCTTATCGGCAATAGCCATACCGCAAAGGTTGATTTCCGCTCCTTCACCAGCCAGCAAAACTTCCGTCGTGTTGCGTGTAGTACCGTTATGCAGAGTCATGCCATTCAGCAAAACATTACTGTTAGCCTCCTGCTTCACATATAAATTGCTGATACGGACTGTACTCGTATGTGTCTCTTCCAGCTCGTACATATCAAATACAGCATTTTCACCGGCAAAGACTTCAATAACCTGTGTAGCAAGGAAGTTCACACTGTCCATCGCATGATCACAAATCAACAGGCGGGCTTGTGCACCATCTTCCAGAATAATCAGTACACGGCGGTTCACCATGAAGTTGACATCTGCGCGGAGGATGTTCACCAACTGAATCGGCTTCTCCACGACTACATTCTTCGGAACGTAGAAGACAACGCCATCCTGTGCAAAAGCTGTGTTGAAAGCTGTCACACCGTCTTTTGATGTATCCGCCAGTTTACCATAATATTTCTTCACCAGTTCAGGATGTTCCGCAGCAACCTCTTTCAGACTGCCGAAGATCACTCCTTCCGGCAAATGTCCTTTAGGAAGTGCCTTGTTATAGAATGCATCGTTCACCACAAAATACAAAGCAGTGCTCATATTCGGCACATCGCACTTAAATACTTCATACGGGTTGACCGGAATCTCAAGTCGATTCAGATTCAAGCCATAATCAGGTTCAAAATACTTGCTTATATCCGTATATTTGTACTTCTCCATCTTACGGGTCGGGAATCCGAGACGCTCAAAATCGGCAAAAGCAGTGGCACGAGGTGCATTCAGCACTTCGGCACTATGCTTGCAGATCATTGCTTCCGTTTGCGAGAAGAGATGCATCGATATCCAAACCACTATCCGTCTCATCCAAGATCGCCAATTTCGGCTCCAGCATCGCCATCTGGAAGATCTCGTTCCGTTTTTTCTCTCCACCGGAGAAACCTTCGTTCACGCTACGGCTGGCCAGTTTATTATCCAGCTCGACGATCGCACGTTTCTCACGCATCAATTTCAAGAAGTCCGTAGCCGAAACCGGTTCCAGACCGTTATATTTACGGTGCTCGTTCAACGCCGCACGCATAAAGTTCACCATACTAACTCCCGGGATCTCGACCGGATATTGGAAGCTCAAGAAAATACCCTCACGGCTACGATCCTCGGGAGAAAGATCCAGCAGATTCTTACCGTTGAAGATAACCTCTCCTTCCGTTACCTCAAAAGCGGGATTACCTACCAATACACTACTTAACGTACTTTTTCCGGAACCGTTCGGTCCCATGATAGCATGTACCTCACCCGCTTTCACCGACAGGTTGATACCTTTCAATATCTCTTTGCCATTTACGTTGGCATGTAAATTCTTAACCTCTAACATCTTTTCTTATTGAAAATTGAAAGTTGAAAATTGAAAATTATTCTATCCTACGCTGCCTTCCAGCGAGATCGTTAGTAATTTCTGAGCCTCGACAGCAAACTCCATCGGTAACTTATTCATTACCTCGCGGGCATATCCATTCACGATCAAACCGACAGCCTCTTCTACCGAGATACCCCGTTGCTGGCAGTAGAACAATTGCTCCTCGCTGATCTTACTCGTCGTAGCCTCATGCTCCACGATCGCCGTCTCATTCTGAATATCAGCGTAAGGGAACGTATGAGCTCCACAAGTAGAGCTTAGTAACAAACTATCGCATTGGCTATGGTTCGGGCGCCTTCCGCACGGGCGGACACCTTCACCAATCCCCGATAGCTATTCTGGCTATGACCGGCAGAGATACCCTTGGATACGATCGTACTTTTCGTATTCTTACCCAGATGGATCATCTTCGTACCCGTATCGGCCTGTTGGTAATTATTGGTTACGGCAACCGAGTAAAACTCACCTACCGAGTTATCACCCGCCAAGATACAGCTCGGATATTTCCAAGTGATCGCCGAACCGGTCTCTACTTGCGTCCAAGAGATCTTGCTACCCTCACCTTTGCACAAACCTCGTTTCGTCACGAAGTTATAGATACCGCCTTTACCTTCCTTATCACCCGGATACCAGTTCTGTACGGTAGAATACTTCACCTCCGCACGCTCGTGTCGCCACAATCTCCACGATAGCGGCATGCAATTGGTTCTCGTCACGCATCGGCGCCGTACATCCTTCCAAATAACTTACATACGCCTCATCGTCTGCGACAATCAAGGTACGCTCGAACTGTCCGGTATTAGCAGCATTGATACGGAAATACGTACTCAACTCCATCGGGCAACGTACGCCCTTCGGTATATAAACAAACGAACCGTCCGAGAACACGGCCGAATTCAAGGCGGCAAAGAAATTATCACGATAACCAACCACGCTCCCCAAATACTTCTGCACCAAGTCCGGATGATGTTGTACAGCCTCGCTGAACGAACAGAAAATAATCCCCTTCTCCGCGAGATTCTCCTTGAAAGTAGTCTTCACGGAAACACTATCCATCACGGCGTCTACCGCCATTCCGCTTAAATGCTTCTGTTCTTCCAAAGGAATACCCAGTTTATCGAATGTTTTATTGGGTTCTTCTTGTTGATCTATTATCATCCAATATTTGGTCGTTATTTTCTTAGCAGCAGGGAAAAAGATTGTCCCGAAACGTTTCCATAGGATAATATAACAATGATTCGCTCTTTTTTGTTGCACTAATTAACTTATTATCGCTATCGACAAACTCTATAACAAATCCGGCTCGTTCTTGTCAGCAACATAAACGGACCGTCTCTCCTAATCCACGATCCCAGCCTCGGTTCAATATCCCAACGAAAATTTATAATTCCGCGCGTTTCGTCATTAAGGATATGATTTGAACGCATAAATATTAACCGGAACGGCAATCCAGATAACAATGGGAAAATTGCCAATACTATTTGCTACTGTCATCGAGTCCGTCGACAGTCGGACAAAGCTTTCTCTGCCACGAACGTTGCATACAAAGCCTTTGCTGCCAACCAAACCGACGAGCTAATCCCAGAAAAACCCCCAAACTGGCGGATAAAGCCGGTGTTCATAAAGCCTTGGTAACCACACCCGGATACCTACCCCTATAATAAGGATGATTATATCAATCGTTGTCATAATATTAAAATTGACCCAATTGACGAGACAATTGACAATTAAAACCATTATCAACCATCAATCATCAATTGTCAACCTTTTTAAGTTTTCCAACCAACTATCAATTGTCAATTGTCAACTGTCAATTGTCAATTATTATAAAGTTTGTTTCACTTCTATTTCTTCGAATGTCTCGATCATATCGCCTACCTTCATGTCGTTGCAGTTCACCAGACTGATACCACACTCGAAGTTCGTACCAACTTCTTTCACATCATCCTTGAAGCGTTTCAGTGCATTGATATTTCCGGTGAAGATAACGATACCATCGCGGATCAAACGAGCCTTGTCGCTTCGTTTTACCTTTCCGGTCTTCACTACCGCACCCGCTACAAGTCCCACTTTCGTGATATTGAATACTTCGCGAATTTCGATCGTTGCCGTAATCTGTTCTTTCAATTCCGGAGCCAACATACCTTCCATAGCAGCCTTCACCTCTTCAATTGCATCATAGATGACAGAGTACTTACGGATATCGACACCTTCCTGTTCAGCCATCTTAGCAGCAGCACCCGAAGGACGTACCTGGAATCCGACGATAATTGCATCCGAAGCGGCAGCCAGTGATACATCCGATTCGGAGATAGCACCCACACCTTTATGGATCACATTTACCTGAATCTGTTCAGTAGACAGCTTGATCAACGAGTCGCTCAATGCTTCTACAGAACCGTCCACGTCACCTTTGACGATGATGTTCAATTCCTGGAAGTTACCCAATGCAATACGACGACCCAGTTCATCCAGTGTAAGAATCTTCTGTGTACGCAAGCCTTGTTCACGAGCCAACTGTTCACGCTTGTTCGTAATCTCACGAGCTTCCTGATCGCTTTCAACAACATGGAATGTGTCACCTGCGGCAGGAGCACCGTTCAATCCCAGAATCAATGCCGGTTCGGCAGGTCCTGCCTCTTTCACCCGCTGATTACGTTCATTGAACATAGCCTTCACACGTCCATAGCTGGTTCCTGCCAGTACGATGTCGCCGATTTTCAAAGTACCGTTTGCCACCAGCACCGTAGCCACATAACCGCGTCCTTATCCAACGACGATTCAATGATAGATCCGGTTGCCTTGCGGTCGGGATTAGCCTTCAAATCCAAGCATCTCAGCTTCCAGCAATACTTTTTCCAACAAATCGTGTACACCTGTACCTTTCTTTGCCGAAATATCTTGCGACTGATACTTACCACCCCACTCTTCCACGAGATAGTTCATGGCAGCCAGTTCTTCCTTAATCTTATCCGGATTGGCGTGCGGCTTATCTACCTTATTAATAGCAAACACGATAGGCACACCTGCTGCCGACGCGTGATTGATCGCCTCCTTGGTCTGCGGCATCACATTATCATCGGCGGCTACAATAATGATAGCCATGTCCGTCACCTTTGCACCACGGGCACGCATAGCGGTAAATGCCTCGTGACCCGGAGTATCGAAGAACGTAATCTGACGTCCGTCTTCCAGTTGTACATTGTAAGCACCGATGTGCTGGGTAATACCTCCTGCCTCACCGGCAATTACATTTGCTTTACGAATGTAGTCGAGTAACGAAGTCTTACCATGGTCGACGTGTCCCATCACCGTCACGATCGGAGCGCGCGGTTGCAAGTCTTCCGGAGCATCTTCTTCCTCAACGATAGCTTGCGCTACTTCCGCACTTACATATTCAGTCTTGAATCCGAACTCTTCGGCCACCAGATTGATGGTTTCAGCATCCAGACGCTGGTTAATGGAAACCATCATACCAATACTCATACAAGTAGCGATAACCTGGTTAACTGATACGTCCATCATCGTTGCCAACTCGTTAGCTGTTACGAATTCAGTCAAGCTTCAGTACCTTGCTTTCTGCCATTTCCTGATCTTCCAGTTCCTGCATACGGTTGGAAGCCATTTCACGTTTTTCTTTACGGTATTTGGACGTTTTATTCTTACCTTTGGTTGTCAGACGTGCAAGAGTTTCTTTTACCTGCTTTGCTACGTCTTCCTCGCTCACTTCCTGTTTGATAACCGGCTTCTTGAAGCGATCCTTATTATTATTCTTCTTGTTGTTGTTATTGCCCTGTCCGTCTGGCCTTGACCCTGAGGACGGGGTGGTTGCCACCACCTTTACCGGTCTGAGTATTCGGTCTCGGAGCAGCAAAGTTGGAAGTTGCCACATTGTTGACGTCCACCTTCTCTTTGTTGATACGATTCCGTTTCTTTCTGGCAGCATCGGCATTATTATCTTTTACGCCCGGTTTTGCCTGTTTACTGTCCTCTTTACGGATTTCCTTGATGATAGCTTCCTTCATCAACTTCTTCTGATCCTGACGGAACCTTTTCTTTTTCTTCGCGTTCGCGGCGTTTTTCTTCCTTCGATTTCTTCTTCGGACGAGTAGACTGGTTCAATGCAGCCAGGTCAATCTGACCGATGACATTGATCTTCGCTCCCAGTTCCGGTTGACGGATTTTAAACACCTCATTGTCTTTTGACGTATTTTCTTCAGTCGGAGTTGCCGCTGTTGCAGCTACTTCTGCCGTTCTTTCTTCTTTATGTTCTTCCGCCTTCACAGGTGCAGCTTCTACTACCTTCGGCTCTTCTTTTTTCACTTCTTCTACTACTTTTCTCAACTTCTACCGGTTTTGTCTCCACTGCGGGTTTCGATGCTACTACAGGCTGTTCTACCGGAGCAGGTGCCGGTGCAGGTTTCGGTGCAATGACTTCCACCTTTTCTACTTTCGGCTCTTCCTTTTTCACTTCGGGTTCAACCGCAGGCTTCTCAACGACTGTTTTTTCGGCAACTGGTTGCGCTGCCACAGGCTGTTCCACTACAGGTTCTACTTTCTTTTCCGGCGCTTTTTTCTACTTTATCTGTTCTCCGACCGTTCAATTTATCCAAATCTATTTTTCCGACAGGTTTAAACTTCGGACGTGCATCCTCCGGTACGACTGTCTTAATCACATCTTCCGACTTCGGTTTCTCCTGCTGCTTTCGAAGCCTTCGATAGATACCGATGCTTTGTTACGGTCTTTATTCTGCCGTTCCTGAATGAAACGTTCCGATTCAAGTCTAAGATTCTTATCTGTACTGAACTCTTTCACGAGCACAGCGTACTGCTCCTCACTAATTTTGGTATTAGGATTAGCCTCAACGGTATACCCTTTCTTTTGCAGGAACTCAACTACCGTCGCGATTCCTACATTCAAATCTCTTGTAACTTTGTTTAACCTTATCGTCATATTTAAAATTTAATGAATAAATGGAGCGAAGAAAATTCAATCGTAATGCATATTACTCTTGTGTTGGTTCAGCCTCTGGCTCTGCCTCTATCTCAGGCTCCACCTCTGCTGCCGGTTCTTCTTCAAACTCCGATTTCAAAATACGTATTACCTCGTCCACTGTCTCTTCTTCCAGGTCCGTCTTTTCAATCAACATCTCGCGAGGTGCATTCAATACAGCCTTCGCCGTATCAATACCGATAGCCTTGATTGCATCAATCACCCATCCGTCAATTTCATCTCTGAACTCATCGAGATAGATATCTTCATCAGCTACATTCTCATCCAATTCGCGGAACACGTCGATAGTGTACTCGGTCAACATACTGGCCAGCTTGATATTCAAACCGCCTTTACCAATAGCCAGCGATACCTCTTCCGGTTTAAGGAACACCTCGGCTTTTTTCTCTTCCTCGTTCAGACGGATAGAAGAAATCTTAGCCGGGCTCAAGGCGCGCTGAATAAACAATGAAATGTTCGATGTATAATTGATTACGTCGATATTTTCATTGCGTAACTCACGAACAATCCCATGAATACGACTCCCTTTTACACCTACACAGGCACCTACGGGATCGATTCTGTCATCATAAGACTCCACTGCGATCTTGGCACGTTCGCCAGGAATACGGGCAATCTTTTTAATGGTAATCAAACCATCATTGATTTCAGGCACTTCCATTTCGAACAGACGTTGCAGGAAAACGGGAGAAGTACGAGACAAAATAATCTTCGGATTATTGTTCTTGTTGTCTACGCGGGCAACTACTGCACGGGCCGTTTCACCTTTGCGATAAAAGTCGCTCGGGATCTGTTCCGTCTTAGGCAGCAGCAGTTCGTTTCCTTCATCGTCCAGAAGCAGCATTTCTTTCTTCCAGATCTGATATACCTCTGCGTTGATGATTGTACCTACTTTATCAATATATTTATTATAAATACTGTCTTTTTCGAGTTCCAGAATCTTGGAAGCCAGTGTCTGGCGAAGATTCAGGATCGCACGACGTCCGAACTTGGCAAAAATCACCTCATCAGTCACTTCTTCGCCTTCTTCGTATGAAGCATCGATCTTCTGTGCTTCCGACAGCGAAATCTGCATGTTGGGGTTTGTCAAATCTTCATCGGCCACAACTTCACGGTTACGCCATATCTCGAAGTCACCCTTGTCCGGGTTCACGATTACGTCGTAATTTTCATCGGTGCCAAACATTTTCGCGATTACGCTACGGAACGACTCTTCGAGTACGCTAACCATCGTCGTTCTATCGATATTCTTCAGTTCCTTAAATTCCGAAAATGTATCAATCAAGCTGATTGTTTCTTCTTTTTTGGCCATAACTATTTAAAGCTAATTAAGTATTTAGTATATTTTATTTGCTCATAAGTGAAGGTTTCGTCCTCTTCAATCAGTTTCGGACGCTTGGAGCCTTCGGGTTTTACCTTCTTCTGTACGCCTACCGTAAACTTCTCTTCATCGGCATCTTTCAGTATACCGGCCAGCTTCCGTCCGTCTCCGGTCAGCACTTCCACCTCTTGTCCGATGTGGATATAATACTGTTGCAGCACCTTAAAGGGTTGTCCGATACCGGCAGAACCCACTTCCAGTTCATAATCTTCCTCTTCACGGTTCAGTTTCGACTCGATAAAGCGGCTAAGTTCTCTACGCAATCTTCGATCCAAACTCCCTCCGCGTGGTCTATTTCGACCACGATCTTGTCATCCGGGCTCACGGTCACCTCTACCAGAAAGTAGTCTTTTCCTTCCAGCCACTCTTCAACAATCTGACAAACAGTTTTCTTTTCTATCATTTATTAACTATATAAGAACAAAAAAGGAGCTTAATCGCCCCTCCACCTTTCATCCATTTCGGTTGCAAAGATATAAATAATCTATTCGACTACAAAACATTAAAGAAAAAAAAGTATGAATTAACAGTCGTATATCCGTATCTTTACACCGCAAATTAAAAAAACAGGAACCATGGCACATCGTCTCAACACCAACAAACAGTTTATGGTAGGCAACGGAATACTGGCTTTTGCCGTTATTTTTGTTGTAGTTATCTTTATTTATATGAGTATGCGTTTGCAACGCGACAAGCAGGAGCAGCGACATTTTATCGAAACATATTCTATCAGTCTGGTAAAAGGATTTGCCGGAGACTCTGTTTCTTTATATGTCAATGACAGCCTCATCCTTAACAAAACGATATCCGAGGAGCCTTATACGGTTGAAGTAGGTCGGTTTGCAGAGCAAAGCGCACTGCTGGTAGTGGACAACAAAACCGAACTGGTTTCCACTTTCGACCTCAGTGAGCGGGGCGGTACTTATCAGTTCGAGAAAGAAGCGGATGGAATTAAGCAATTAGCCCGATAGCTGGATAATGCGCCTGATGCCAAGAGTTTGGTACGGACATTTCTGTTTTATATCTCTGTACGGTATCCCCGAAGTTCTTTCCGCAGAGCCAGTGCTTTACCTTCTGTAAACTGATTCAACAGGTTCCAGAACCGATCGCTATGATTCATTTCACGGGTATGGCACAATTCGTGCAGAAGCACATAGTCTATCAAGTGGGAAGGCAGTAACACAAGATAATAGGACAGATTTATATTTTTTCGTGCCGAGCAGCTCCCCCAACGCCCCTGACTGGAATTTATTTTCACCCCGGCATAGGTTAATCCCCATTGTCGGGACAATCGTTCCAGCCGTGGAGGAAGAATACTTTTGGCATTCCGTCTCAAAGATTCTTCAATTACTTTACGCAACCAATTCTGTAGATTTTCATCTTCGAAAACAGCCTGGGGCGGGCATATAATCTGCATATTTCCCAATCGGGAGTTAGCCAGAAACTGTTCTTTTTCACCTGCAACCAGAGACAATTTGAAAAACTCCGTATCAATCTTGTAATTCAAGTCGATCAGCGGGCGGGTAGCCTTTCGGCGGGAAGTCAGCAACTTGTTACGCAGATTCTCAATAGCACGCTTCACCTCATTCATCGTAGTACCGGGAGGCACCGATACATAGACCGCATCGCTTTTCGTACGAAATACCAGACTGCGGGCACGTGGATTGACACGCACTATCAAACATCCTAATTCATCATCTTCTATCACTGTATCCATTTTCTCTTCCTTAACCGATGCTGCAAAAATAATAAAAAAAGAAGCCGGTGGCGAAAAAGTTACGTTCAATGCAACTTTATGTAAACTCACCACGTCTAATCTATACATACTCATATTAAAATCAGATATAAATTATGAAAAGAAACACACTAGTTGCATGGTTACTCGGGATATTCCTGATATTCTCCGCCACTTCCTGTATGAATGGTCCTATTGTAAAAGGCAGCAAAAACTACATCACCAAAAAAGAAAATCTGGAAAACTTCAATGACATCAGCATGTCAGGCAGTGCCAATATCATCTATCAGCAAGACTCCTGCTCTCATATTGAAGTTTACGGTTCGGACAACATCGTAGAACTTCTGGAGATAACAGTTAATGGAGAAACCTTGAATATAAAGTTCAAAAAGAATGTCAATATCATCGACAGAGGCAAGCTGGAGATCAAAGTCTTTTCACCCGACCTGAACAGACTGACACTCAACGGATCAGGTGGTATTCTCTTCGCAAACGGGATTCACACAAAGGGAGATCTCAAGGTAACGATTAATGGTTCGGGCAACTTAGACGGAAGTACATTCGACACCAACCATCTGGCAATTGCAATTCATGGTTCGGGCAATGTCAGACTCAAAAAAATAGACAGCAGCACCTGTTCTGCAAGCATTTCCGGTTCAGGCAACATCACCCTTGACGGTATGGCAAGCGCAGCAAAGTACAACATATCAGGGTCCGGCAATATCAAAGCCGCTGACCTGGAAGCTACGGACGTATATGCGGGTATCTCAGGTTCGGGCAACATTAGCTGTTTCGTCAACGGCAAACTAGGCGGACATGTCAGCGGAAGCGGTAGTGTTGCTTACAAAGGGAACCCTCAGACTATTGACTTCCCCCGCAAAAAGCTCCGCAAACTGAATTAAATGGGTCAGAGCTCCATACTGTACCGAAATGAACTAAATTATAAATTAAGGATTAGGCACGGATTACACGGATTTCACGGTTGTTTTACGTAATCATAACACTAAAACCGTGAAATCCGTGTAATCCGTGCCTAAATATATTCTTTTCCGCACAAAAAGAAACAAACTGAAAAACAGCCGGTTTTTCGGATTGATCAATTAAATCCAAGAAATATCCCCAAAACATAAAAGGGCTACTGCATCTCGCGGTAGCCCATTTATTTAGTTAGTTTCATTATAAAAAATTTGAGAGAATTGAAAACTTCACAGTTTCGCTTTCGATGTTGTTTTAATTAAAGCACACTAACTATATTATATGTTTAAAGCAAATGAAAATGTCTATTCTTCCATAACCTGCACCTTATTGATCTTCGCGAGGCTATCAGCCAGTGCCTGATCTGCCTTCAGCTCATTTGACAGAGCTACCGACGGTGCGGTCACTTGTTTACCAATGGTATCCGTTGCCAAGACTCTTCCTTCATCTCCGGAAAATGAATGTTGTGCCACATTTCCTAAAGAAAGGATAATTGCAATCACGGCAGCAGCTTTGAACAGAGGAATAAATCTGCCTGTCAGTGTCAGACGCTTTGCCTTCACTACCGGAGTCTCCACCTGTGCCAGAATACGTGCGTCAAAGTCTTCGCCCAGTCCTACTTCCTGCTGAACCTGCTGATATACAAACAAGTTCTTATAGCGGAGCAAATGAGCAGGTACGTCTTCCCTGGAGAAGAAGTCACGCAACACAGATTCCTCCTCAACAGAAGTTTCGCATTGCCAGTATCGCTCAAGGAGCTGTTCTATATCCTTATAATCCATATTCGTCAATTTTTAAATACCTTTGTTTTACTTTTTGTCTGGCTCTGAAGAGGTTCACTTTCACTTGTTCCTCTGTCAGATTCAGAAGCGTTGCAATCTTCTTATAGCTTTCACCTTCAATGTCCCTCAGTTGCATGATAAGCCGCTGTTTTTCGGGAAGCTCGTTCACCAGTCTGTTGATAATGTTCATTTCTTTCATCATGAATCATCTGGTCATACGGACTGTTTGCATCAGGTTCTTCCTCCATTTCAGGAGTGAGTTCCACGTTTTGAGCTTCTTTCTTTTGACTTCGATCTATCGCCAGATTCTTTGTTACAATCAGGCAGTAGGCTTCAACCGATTCAAATTGCGACCACTCATCACGCTTGTTCCACACTCTTATCATGGTGTCCTGAACGACATCCTCGGCTTCGGCCCTATCCAGGGTTATTCTGAGAGCCAATCGAAAGAGTTTATCCTTCAACGGCAAAATATCGTTTCGGAAGCTGATTTCTTGCATCTCTATAAAAATGACGGGCTAGGATACGAAAAGTTACAGATGCCCATTACTTTTTTTTGAATTATTTTTTTATCCGCGTTCCTTCGTTGTTCTTAATTGCTGATGCTAAGGTAATTACCACTTCAGTTACTCCTGCATTTATTGCTTCAAAAGAATTCTCCAGCTTGGGTATCATACCGCCTTGAATAACGCCGTCCGCTACATATTGTTCGAATTCGGCACGGGTAATCTGAGGAATCACGCTATCATCGTCATTCTCGTCACGCAGTACCCCTTTCTTCTCAAAACAGTACACCAACGTCACGTCAAACAGCGCCGACAAAGCCTTTGCCGTCTCTCCGGCAATGGTATCCGCATTTGTATTCAGCATATTACCTTGACCATCGTGTGTCAACGGTGCCATCACGGGCACCACTCCTTTATGAATCAGATCAGCCAGCAAAGAAGCATCTACCTTCTCCACATCGCCCACGAAACCATAATCAACCTCTTTCACCGGACGCTTCACCGATCGGATCACATTCATATCCGCCCCGGTCAGTCCAAGAGCGTTCACTCCCGGGCCTGCAGCCCGGCAACGATATTCTTGTTTACCAGACCGCCGTACACCATCGTTACGACTTTCAATGTTTCGGCATCGGTAATACGACGACCATTTACCATCTTGCTTTCAATACCCAGTTGTGCGGCAATCTTTGTTGCCGAACGACCGCCACCATGAACCAACACTTTATGTCCGTCGATAGCGGCAAAGTCATTTAACAACTGACGAAGGGTGGCTTCCTCTTCTACGATTTTGCCACCCACCTTAATAACTGTTAGTTTTTCTCTCATTTTTTATTCTTATTTTACGGATTACACGGATTTCACGGTTTTAGTTGTGTAAAAACACAAAGCAACTATACAATCATGCGAAGCTACCGTGAAATCCGTGCAATCCGTGCCTAATTATCTATTCCAAATAAGTATATCCGTAAAGCCCCGAACGATAGTTGGACAGGAACTCTTTTCCTTCTTCCAATGATATCTTTCCTTCTTTCACTGATTTCGTCACCCAAGTTTCGAGCGTACGTACCAGTTTCTTCGGATTGTACTGCACATAGTCCAATACTTCCGCTACCGTTTCTCCGTCGATAATCTGTTCGATATTATATCCTTTCTCGTTCACCGAAACATGCACGGCATTCGTATCACCAAACAAATTATGCATATCTCCCAAAATCTCCTGATAAGCTCCCACTAAGAACACAGCCACATAATAAGGCTCGTGTTTTCTTCAGTGCATGTACAGGCAGATAATGAGCCACGTTACGGGTAGAGATAAAGTTGGCAATTTTGCCGTCCGAGTCGCAGGTTATATCTTGCAAGGTAGCCGAACGCTCCGGTTTTTCATCCAACCGCTGAATAGGCATGATCGGGAATATCTGGTCTATTGCCCAAGAATCAGGAAGCGACTGGAACAGCGAGAAGTTACAGAAATATTTATCGGCAAGCAGTTTGGACAATCCACGGAATTCATCGGGCGCATGCTTCAAACCGGCGGCAATCTGATTAATCTCACGTGTAATAGACCAATACAGACGCTCGATCTGTGCACGGGTTTTCAAATCCACAATACCATGACTGAACAAGTCCAGAGCTTCCTCCCTGATCTGCTGCGCATCGTGCCATGCTTCCAACATCTTGTTCTGATTCAGCGAATCCCAAATGCCATATAACTCCTGCACAATTCGTGTGCATCCGGAGCAATTTCCTCCTCATCATCCCATTCCGGCAGGGTCGCTGTTTCGAGCACCTCGAAAATCAGCACAGAGTGATGTGCCGTCAATGCCCGTCCGCTTTCGGTAATAATATTCGGGTGGGGGATACCATTCTTATCGCTGACATCCACCAATGTAGAAATCGAGTCATTCACATATTCCTGAATAGAATAGTTCACGCTGCCTTCGCTGTTGGACGACCGGGTTCCGTCGTAATCAACTCCCAGTCCGCCGCCGATATCAACAAATTCCACCTTGAACCCCATTGAATGGAGCTGCACGTAAAACTGTGAAGCCTCGCGCAAAGCCGTCTTGATGCGACGGATCTTCGTCACCTGACTGCCGATATGAAAATGAATCAATTTCAGGCAATCTTTCAAGCCTTGCTTTCCATGAAATCGAGTGCTTCGAGAACTCACTGGAAGTCAGCCCGAATTTGCTGGCATCGCCACCCGATTCTTCCCATTTTCCGCTACCGGAAGAAGCGAGTTTGATACGTATACCGATATTAGGTTGCACATTCAGCTGCTTTGCCATCTTTGCAATCAGCTTCAGCTCGTTCATCTTCTCCACTACGAGGAAGATTCGTTTACCCATTTTCTGGGCAAGCAAAGCCAGTTCAATGTAACTCTCGTCTTTATATCCGTTACATACAATCAATGAGTCAGAATCCGTATTAACCGCAATCACTGCATGCAGCTCCGGTTTAGAACCCGCTTCCAGTCCGAGATTGAACTTCTTTCCGTGGCTGATAATCTCCTCCACCACAGGGCGCATCTGTTGACCTTAATCGGGTAAATAATAAAGTTCTGGGCTTTATAACCATACTCCTCGGCTGCTTGCTTAAAGCAGGAAGACATCTTTTCAATACGGTTGTCCAAAATATCCGGAAAACGTATCAACATGGGAGAAGCCACATCACGCAATTGCAACTCATCGACCAGCTCTTTCAGATCGACAGTCACTCCGTCTCTACGAGGTGTAACAACTACATGACCTTTGTCATTGATACTAAAGTACGAAGTACCCCAACCAGTAATGTTGTAGAGTTCTTCAGAATCTTCAATACGCCACTTTCTCATTTTCTATTATTCAGTGTTTTTAGTAAATAATTGGACGGCAAAAATACGGATTAATCTACATGTTGCCAATTAATTAGACATTATTTCTTTCAAACGGTCCATATAACCGGTCTTTTTATATTTTCAGCAGTTCTTGCAGGCGTTGTACAGATGTCTCAATCTGCCGGCGATCTTCCAGTTCGTCCGCATTAAAGATATATTGTGCCTGCCTATAAAAAGGTGCACGTTTTTCAAGTGCCTGAATAATGAAATCCATCAGTTCATCGTCTTGTCTCCCCTGAAGAATGGGACGTTGCTGTTTGGCAATACGCAAACGCCTGAACAGCACATCGGGATGAACATTCAGGAAAACGGTTTTTCCTGTCCGGTTCATAAACTCCATATTATCAAAAAAGCAAGGAGCTCCCCCGCCTGTAGAGATAACGACATTCTCAAACTCAGCCACCTCGTGAAGCATATTTCTTTCTATTTCACGAAATCCGGCCTCCCCCGTTCTGTAAACAGTTCTCCGACGGTCTTATGAAAACGTTCTTCGATATACCAGTCCAGGTCAATGAACGGAATATTCAATTTGCGGGCGAAAGCCTTGCCTAATGTTGTTTTTCCGGCACCCATATAGCCGGTAAGGAAGATACGAACCATAAATGATTAATTTTGCTCACAAAATTAATCATTTAATGAAGAATGAAGAATGAAGAATGAAGAATTTTGGTTGCCATCACTGCTAAATTCTTCATTCTTCATTCATCGTTCTTCATTATTTAAAGACTTTTATCCGTTCTTCCAGTGGTTGAAATTCTTTTTCTCCCGGCTGATTGACAGGTACTCCAAATGGCATTTCTGCTATCAGGTGCCAATGTGCGGGCAAATTCCATGCACGGCGCACTTCATCATCAATCAACGGGTTATAATGTTGCAGTGAGGCACCGAAGCCTACATCTTCAAGCATCACCCAAACAGCCAGCTGATGCATCGCTGAAGTCTGCAATGACCATCCCGGGAAATTTTCCTGATAAGACGGGAAAGCTTCCTGAAGCCCCTTCACCACCTTCTGATCTTCAAAGAACAGCACCGTACCATATCCACAGGCAAAGGAATTGTCTATCTTTTCTTCTGTTTTTGCAAAAGCAGCTTCGGGTACAATCTTCCTCAACGCATCTTTTACGATATTCCATAACTTTTTATGAGCTTTGCCAAGAAGAAGCACCACACGGGTAGATTGTGAATTGAATGCCGACGGCACATGTCTGACTGCCAGATTGACAATGCATTCAATTTCCTGATCCGTAACAGGTGACTGGCCGGTAATTGAATAATAACTCCGACGATTCTTCAAAGCTTCACTAAAAGTTCTTTCCATAATAGCTCCTTTCTTAATTTTATTTTCTTAAACTCCTTATAAATTAGAACAAGCATCTCCGCCAACTTGTTCGATTCCGGAATATATTTGTACCTTCGCGCCGTCAATGCTATTGACATAATCATTCATTATCAGAAAATGGCTAAAGAAAAGTTCTACGTAGTATGGGAAGGAGTGACACCGGGAGTATATACTTCCTGGACAGATTGCCAGCTCCAGATCAAGGGTTATGAAGGTGCAAAATATAAATCGTTCGACACTCGCGAAGAGGCGGAACGTGCACTGACTTCCTCGCCTTACGCCTACATTGGTAAAAATGCGAAGAAGAAATCGGAAGCTGCCCGAACCGGTTCCGACACTCTGCCTGCTTCTGTAATTGATAATAGTCTGGCGGTTGACGCGGCCTGCAGTGGCAACCCCGGTCCGATGGAATATCGGGGAGTGCACGTGGCAAGCCGTCAGGAAATCTTTCATTTCGGTCCGATGAAAGGCACCAATAACATCGGAGAGTTTCTGGCAATCGTACACGGGCTGGCATTATTGAAACAGAAAGGGTTGATATGCCCATTTACAGTGACAGCGTGAATGCTATCAGCCTGGGTACGACAGAAGAAATGCAAAACCAAACTTCCCGGAATGAGGAAACTGAAGAACTGTTTAAAGTGATAGAGCGGGCAGAGAAGTGGCTCAAAGAGAACACTTACACTACCCGTATCATTAAATGGGAAACCAAGGAGTGGGGAGAAATTCCGGCAGACTTTGGCAGAAAATAATAGTAAAAAAGCATTCTCATTTTATTTTTTATTATATTGCGGTGCTAATAAAATTGTAATTGCCTATGCAAGATACCGGTATTATAACTTTTTCAGTCTGTAATGTGCACCAAGCGGAAGATTCATCCTCAGAAATGTTGACGCAAGGTTTATTAGGAATGAAAGCCATTATATTGGAGCGCCGGAAATGGATTAAAATCAAACTGGAAAATGATGAAAATGAAGGATGGGTACATCCTAGAGCTATAGCCTCCTTGGCCTCCGATGAGCAATGGACAAATTCATCTAAAATCATCATAACAGCCCACTATGGCTTCTCTTACACACAACCTGACATTTATTCTCAATGCGTTTCAGATCTTGTCTCCGGAAATCGCTTACGACTTCTCAAAGAAACAGATGCTTTTTATAAAGTAGAATATCCAGATAAAAGACAAGCATATGTACCAATTGCCATCTCTCAAAAAGAAGATGAATGGAAAAAACAAAATCAGCTTGATGCCCCCCCATATACTAGCAACTGCTCATTCCTTAATGGGGATTCCCTATATTTGGGGAGGTACTTCTGCAAAAGGAATGGATTGCAGTGGATTTGTAAGATTATGTTTTTTATTGAACGGAGGTTTAATACCACGAGACTCATATCAACAAGCACAACTAGGAAAACGTTTAGAAGTAAAAGAAGATTTATCAAACCTCCGACCAGGTGACTTGTTATTTTTTGGCATACATGTCCCTGAAAATCCCATATCCGGGGTACGCCATATTGGTATTCATATTGTCAACGGACAGTATATTCATTCACAGGGATATATACATATTAATAGTTTACGAAAAAACGATCAAGACTATGACGAAGAAAACACAAAACGATTCTTATTCGCTCAAAGATATTTTGTCTAGCATAAAGGCTTTCCTCTGTAAATATTGGTTGGTTACTATTATAGTAATATGGTGTGCACTTGCCCTAGCCATGCCATACTTTCTTTCACAGTTCTCTATCATTGAGCCTGGGTATTCCTGGAACTTTAGGAGACACCATTAATGGATTATCAGCTCCTTTTTAACTATTTCAGCCATTTTTCTTACTTACAACGCGTTCATGGTGCAATACAGAGCAAATAAGACTCAAGAAAACTGGAATAACATACAACATAAAGATATTATCAAGGACAGATTTGAAAGCAAATTATTTCATTTCATTGATTTATGGTCACAGCAAGAGTGCATGTGCAAAATAAATGGAGTAGGAGAAGGAAAGCAAGCCTTCCATTTCATGTTTTATGAGTTCAAAGCAATCTTATACTATGTAAAGAAAGCCGATTTATATGAAGGAAATCGAAAAGAGATATGGGAGCTTTACCTTGCTTATTATCTTTTTATAGACGGCGCAAGCCGCAGTTCTATCGAACGATTACAAGTTGACATTCCAGAAATGTGCAAGCATTGTAAAAATGGCATTCAAAGTATTCTTGAGCTTAATGATGAATTATTAAACCTACAAGATGCAATATTAAATCAGAAAGAAAAAAAACGTGAAGACAGAATAAGTATATACATGCTTTGCGACTATAAAGAGAAAGCCATCAAATACTTTGACGGACATCGGCATCGCCTGGTACCTTTTTACCGAAGCCTTTGTATGATTATACAGTATATCTATACAGGCGAAGAGGCAGAAACTGACGATACTAATAGAATTAAAGAAAGAACATTCTATCTACATATACTTTGTTCGCAATTATCCGAGCACGAACTAGCTTTACTACTCATAATGTGTCTTTCGGCAACAAAGAGCATTATTCACCCATAATCAGTGATAAACATAAAAATGTCCACTTCCATTTTCTCAGAAAAATTCTCCAACAATACATTAATCCTAAAATGAACTGTCGACGAATAACAGAATTTACTTTAGCGATCAATAATCGAGTAGCCCAGGAAAAGGAAGTCTGATACTCTAGCAAATCTTCATAAGTGCTCTAAGAAGGTTTCAAACAAAAAAAGATAATAATACGATTATAAATTGTTAGCCACTTGTTCTTTCTTATGTTTGAACACAAAACGGAGCATTACGAAGTTAACAGGTACAGCAACAGCCAATACGAATAATGGAGCTATTTCCTGATTTACATCCAGAGACAGGAACAGGTTGAACAATCCCATATGTATCAGATAGTTCACAAGATGGCTTCCTCCAAATCCCAAAGCTTTCTTGAGAGAAGGATTACTGCGGAAGGTAAAATAGGAAGTCATAAAGAAATTACAGATAAAACTTGTTGCGTAACCAATTGTATACGCAATATTCAGATTCACCAGCTCATATTCCTGCAATACAAAATAAACCCCATAATGTATGCCGGCTGCTAACGATCCCACCGTGCAATAACGAATAAACTGATAACGTTTACTCTTTGAATGAAAAACAGATTTAATAATTTCCATTAGTTAGTAGTTTTAGTTTTATTGTTTAGTTAAGAAGTCTCTATTTTCTCCGACGAACACGCGAAGTTCTGAGTCAGTTGTTCCCACACTATTTTCAGCCATATCAAGGTACAAGGCAAAGCCTTTAAAGCATAAGGCTTCACATAATCCATCCTTATGAATCTTGGGAAAAGATCGGTAGTAGACAAAGAAGTCAGCAGAATGCAGAATATAAGTAAAAACAAGTTTAGCCTCGGCGTAGTAACCTGTGTCGGAGTTTTCACATACCAGATTCCAACCGCAACCATAGCAGTCAGATAGCCATAAGTTTCTGTTCCGGTGCTGAACAGTACCATAAACAAAAGTGCAGAAGATAAAAATAAGAACCTGAAAGATTCATTTTGATATTGCCGGATACGTAAATATGGAAGAGCAAACAATAGCATTCCCGGAATAATAATCCATAAATCACTAAAAGAGGCTCCTGTTATCCGATGCAGCATACCCAACAAAGATATATTCTGATTAATTTTAAATTGGTTCAACTCATTTTTATAAATAAGTACATCAAACCATTCCTTATAAGAATGGACTACATACTCAGGAGAAGCATACAGCATTGGTAACAGAAAAACAACCACCCCCAAAAGAGCAAGCTAGCTACAAACCTCATTTTATGCTTGGAAAATAAGAAAAAAGCCAATCCTACCACTCCATAAAGCTTAGTCATAACCCCAAATACAACCATCAAAGCAGCCCATAAATCCTTTTCTTTCTCAATCAATACATACGCAAAAATAATCATAGCCGTAATACCTATGCTATATTGCTGAGACAAAACCGCTGTAAAAACGTCATTTACAGAAACTAATATAACAACAGCAAATTGCCACTTTTTCAAATCTAACTTGCTGATAGCATAATAAAGGAAACCACAATTCACCATGCACCAAAGAACCACCCCCAACGGTCTGGGAAGAGCCGCAAAAGGAGAAATCAATGCAGTGAAAGAAATACCATACAGAAAGAAATCCTTTTGTTCCTGAAGATATTCTACATATAAAGGAGAAGAAGATATTGCATGCCAAAAGACTGGCTAAATATAACATAATTGCTATACGTCCCCTTTATCATCAATGACAAACTACAAGCCAGTCCTACCCCCATCCACAAGATGAATAGAAAGACCGGATTCTGCACATATCCTTTCAACCTCTCCAACATATCATCAATAAGTTTTTTAGTTCATTTACAAATACTCCCTTTTTCATATCAGGCAACATCACCTCACTTCTTAAATCTACAGGAACCTCTTTGATGAAAGTGGTATCATCAAGAGAGGCTTTATAGATAAACTCCGTATCAAACAAGAACTGTTTAATACGTGTGGACGCAAGAAAAGCTTTTCCCTTACGGTTAAAACCTTTCAATCCCCCTTGTGTATCTGTGTGGGTCAGCCCTAACAGCATAAAGTTCAAGAAACGTGAAGCATGACTCGCCAGCTTTCTGCGGGTAGAAAGTTGCGAATAATACGTATGATTGCGATTTGCTACAACTACATCATATCCCGCCTCAAGATATTTAATCACCTGACAAACAGACTCAATCTTATATGGAAAATCATAATCTGTATAAAGAGCCAGCTCTGAATCAGAATATGCTATACCATCACGAACAGCAGCCCCTTTCCCTTGATTTGTCTTATTGTCTACAATGATAGTGCTGGGTAAGTTATTTGTCAAACGAAGTACGGCTTCTTCCGTAAATCCGCGTTTGGAGCCATCATTTACTACGATAAAGCGAATGTCATACCCGTCCAGCATCGCTTCCAACTCTTTATGTTTTTCAATCAGTTGCTGCTCCCATCCTTCATAAGGATTATAACAGGGCAATACGATGTCAATGCGTTCATTATCTTTTTTATGTAAAAAAGGAGTTGGAGTTCTTGATGCATAGTCCTGAGTTAATTGTTCCCAGATAATTTTAAACCAAATAATAGTACACGGGAGAGCTTTAAGTGCAAATGAAGTTATATATTCGGTTCTGAAATGTTTCGAAAAAAGGATACTGCTTGAAGACGCTGCCGTCAACACAAAACAGAATAGCAACAAGCATGTATTCAGCACAAACGTTTTTTTATACGTTGGCGTACTTACATACCATATACCCACACCAATCAAAGCTCCCACATATCCACATTCTTCCGTTCCCGTACTAAACAAGACCATAAATAACAAGACTGATGCCAAAAACGAAAGCCGAAAATTTCTATTCTCATATTGTCCAATACGAAAATAAGGCAATAAGAATAAAACAATTCCAGGAATTATCAGCCACATATCGCTATATTCAACAGCATGAGTAATCTTTCGAACCATTCCTAATAAAGAGATATTCTGATAAAAGCTCAACTCATTAACATCATTCTTAACTTCAAGAATACTAACCCATTCTTTATAAGAATCAAATACATACTGTGGAGAACTATAAAACATTGGAACTACAAATAGAACTAATCCCCAAAACAGAATTCCCCACAGAAAATATAATTTCCTTTTAGAGAAAAGGAAAAAAGCTAACCCCACAATCCCATAAATTTTGGTTAATGTGCCTAACACAATCATCAATGCAGCCCAAAAATCTTTTTTTCTCTCGACAAGAATAAAAGTAAAAAGAATGAAAGCGGCTACTGCTGCATTATACTGCTGAGTCACAACAGATAAATATAAGCCATTATATGACAACCAAATAATAATGGCTGTTTTCCATTTTTCAAACTCTAACTTTTTTATAGCAAAGTACAATAAAAGAGCATTACACAAACTCCACAAAGCAGAACCCACCATTGTTGGCATGATTGAAAAGGGAGCAATCAATAAAGTAAAAGGAATGCCATATAGAAATAAATCAAAATATTCTTTAGGATATTCTACATATAAAGGCGTTTGCTCCAAAGCATGAAAAAATGAACGGGAAAATATCAAGTAGTTATTTGCAAGTCCTTCTGCCCAAAGCTTACCCAAAATCCCCTGATAGCCACCCCAAACCACAAAATTGCTAATACAATAGGATTTTGCACTAACCTTAGTATAAATCTTATTATATCTTTCATTTCATTATATCCTTGTTTAGTTTTATATAATCCATAAAACGACCCAAAGTAATATTCTTTTTCCTAAAATATAGGATGAAGGCATCCAGTCCTTTTTTCCATTCCTTCTCCCGCATGATTTCGTATAATAAATGGCAGTTTCCACTCCGGATGTTCATTTAACGGATAAAACTCCCACGGATGAAAGTATGTTACAAAATATCCATCATGTCGATGAGTATATTTACACAGCCAACGATAAAGCGAAGCGGGCAAATTATGACATGAAAGCCAAAATAAAGGGAAGCGTAGCAGAGGAGTAACTGACGCCGGCATTTGGATTACACTATCTTTTATGAAAGGAGTACGGGGAGTGGAAAGCCGCATATACCTCCCCGGAATAAATGTCGGATTTAAAGAAGAATTATACACATATCCAGCATCATGAATAGCCTTTTCAGACACCGGCATCATTCGTGCCTGTCGATAGCCATACACTTTGGTTCCGATAATTTCCTCTAACTGATCTTTTGATGTCTTTAAATCCTCCACTTTAAAGGTCCAGTGATAGAAGCCATGAGAAGCAATCTCATGCCCTTCCGCTTGAATACGCTTTATTATATCAGGAGCATGAAGAGCAAAGTTCGCCGTACAGAAAAAAGTAGCTTTCACTTGATTCCGCTTCAAGCAGTCCAAGATTCTGTTAGTTCCCTCTACAGAAACCTTGATTTGCTCTTCCATTGATATATCCACCTGATGTTCCCTGGGTACATCAATTCCTCAATGTCAAAACTTAGTAAAATCATTACGAATAAAGTCTAGTTTATGTTTGTCTATTGTGAAATACTGCAATTTTGCAGCCACAACTTCTATAATGCTTGCATATCGTTCAGCCTTTTATAATAACCATTTAATTCCAATAATTCCTCATGACGTCCGCGCTCTACAATTTCCCTTCATAAAGCACGCAAATCTCATCGGCATGTTTGATCGTAGAAAGACGGTGGGCGATCGCAATCGTGGTACGCGTCTTCATCAGTCTCTCCAGCGCCTCCTGCACCAAACGTTCAGATTCAGTATCCAATGCAGAAGTAGCCTCATCCAGAATCAGAATGGGAGGATTCTTCAGAATAGCACGGGCGATACTAACACGTTGTCTCTGACCACCGGAAAGTTTGCCGCCACGGTCACCAATATTCGTATTATATCCTTCCGGCTTTTCCATAATAAAATCATGGGCATTGGCAATCTTAGCAGTCTTCTATAACCTGCTCCATAGTTGCATTTTCTACGCCAAAAGCAATATTATTGAAAAATGTATCATTAAAAAGAATGGCTTCTTGATTCACATTACCGATCAAACTTCGTAAATCGGCAATACGCACATCTTTAATACTTGTACCATCGATGGTGATATCTCCTCCTTGCACATCATGATAACGTGGCAATAAATCTACGAGCGTCGATTTTCCTGAGCCTGACTGTCCCACCAGGGCCACAGTCTTACCCTTTGGCACTGTCAGATTCACATGCTTCAACACCTCTCTTTTACCATCATAGCTAAAAGCTTTATATCTTTAAACTCAATCCGATCATTCATTCCAGTCAATGGCTTCGGATTAGGAATTTCCTTAATGTTGTTCTCAGCCTTTAAGATTTTGTCTACACGTTCCATAGAAGCAAGCCCTTTCGGAATATTGTAACCAGCCTTGGCAAAGTCCTTCAACGGATTTATCACGCTATACAAAATAACCATGTAAAATATAAACGTCGGTGCAGTCAATGAAGAATTATGTCCCAAAATCAAAGCGCCACCAAACCATAACACAGATACAATCAGGATTGTTCCCAAGAATTCACTCATCGGGTGAGCCAAGGCTTGCCGCATAGCCACTCTGTTGACCGCATCACGAAGCTCATTACTGCACCTCGTAAAACGATTTATCATTCTGTCCTCTGCTATAAACGCTTTGATAATACGCAAACCACCCAATGTTTCTTCCAACTGAGACATTGTATCACTCCACTTACCTTGTGCCTCCAGTGACTGGCGCTTTAGTTTTCTTCCGACCTTGCCCATCAGCCAACCCATAGCCGGCAATACCAGCACAGTGAAAAGAGTTAACTTCCAGCTGGTAGCAATCAATGTTATAAAATACAATATAATCATGATAGGGCTCTTTATCAGCATATCCAAGGAACTGGTAATAGAGTTTTCCACCTCTCCCACATCACCACTCATACGAGCTATAATATCTCCTTTTCTCTCCTCTGAGAAAAAGCCCATCGGCAAACGCATCACCTTCGCATATACCATGATACGGATATCCCTGACAACTCCTGTACGCAAAGGAATCATTACCGCTGAAGATGCAAAATAACAGGAAGTTTTAAACAAAGTCATCAAAGCCAGAAACAGTCCCAGAAAAATCAAAGCTGTAGTAGGACCATTATCCTGAATCATCTGCGAAACATAATAATAGAAATTGTTTATTGCAACATCTTTAAAACCGGCAGTTCCCCATTCCATGTACTCATATACCTTATTGTTTTCTCCTGTTTTAAACAGAATATCCAGAATCGGGATTAACAAAGTAAATGAAAACACATTGAATACAAGCTGACAAGATATTCAGCAAAATAGCCCATCCGATATACTTCTTATAAGGCGACACAAAGCGTCGCATCAGTTGCAAAAATTCCTTCATTATTTGAAATAAAATAAGTTAAGGCTGCAAAGATACAATAAAACTGTCTAACAGTTGAAGGTTTCTTTCAATAATTAATACGAATTATACAATAGACGCCTTCTTGACCAATGATTAGCCCATTCCACACAAATACTATTCATTATCAGAGTGCATGGGCACCACATGATAATAAACCCCATGAGATCTCCGGTACGACTTCACTCCCAACTTCTGCAAAATACGCCCAAAATAAGATACTTGCCGAGGTGAAAACTTCATTTTACTAGCCTTCTGTATTCGTTGTAACAAGTCTGCAGCGAGCAGCCACTCCCCTTCCTCTTCGTCGCCTGCCGCCCGATAATACACCTGAAACAATTGCTCAATTGCAGGAGATTGCTCAAACTCCTGATTAGATTCCGTCATAATAGCTTCCTCTTCTGCATCAAACCAATATCGTTCATTTTTATAAAGTGCCGTCATTGCTTGTGCATAAAGCTGCTCATAATCAATGGGGCGCACCACATCAATCACTCCCGTCACTTCGACACCGATAAAACGGCGACTGCCGGAAGTGTCTGTCAGCAAGTCTTTATGATTACTCGTTCCGATAAAAGAAGCATATCGGCGGAGTGATTCCACAGCTGACGCATTCGGACGGCGGGTATTAACAACCGGTTTTTGCAGAATATGTTTAAGGAATGACTGTTGGTTGACTCCTATCTGATCAAACTCATCCATATTAATGAGAAGAAAACGATTCAGATACAATTCGGCATCCCTTTTACGGCCAAAGTCAATGCTGTCCGTATAATACGCCTGCAAACACGGAGGCAGAATCAGACGGCAAAAGGTGGACTTACGATATGCCTGCGGACCAATTAAAATAGGTGAAGTACTGTTCGCATGATTTTTATCAACTCCACGCCAATGCGCCACTGTACTGAGAAACCAACGACGAAACAGTTGTCCCCAATGAGGATTATCACAGGGAACTCTTTCGGCCAAGTCACGGATATGGTCTTTACCATCCCAGCGGGGAAGATCATAAAGAAACTCCTCGACAGGGTGATAAACGGGAACATGATCGGAATTCAGATATCGAACTACATCCTTATCCCAAAGTTTGATGCCCTCATACATAGCATTCATCGTAATACTTGCCATCACCCGCTTATCTATCGGACGAAAATAAAAGTTGAAACTGTTCCGTTCACGATACTCCACGCACGAAGTCAGGCTGGTTGAACCGAAACTCATAGCGGCGTTTCATAAACTCATCCGTCTGCATGACGAACAATTGCTCCGGCAACAAACTACTTTTATCGGCAAATCCCCCGCACGTATTATACACGTTTTTCACTGTCTCACGAATCAAAAATTCATCTTTCGGCAAACGGTAATGACCACGCGCCCATCGCACGGTATCTTCCTGTGGAATGCCGGCACGAAAACACTGCTCAGCCAGGCAAATAAGCAATGAGTGTATATCATCGCCCGGACGGTATCCCTTTTGTTCATCAATGCCCGGGCAAATGCCGCCTCAAAAAGAACAGAAAGCGCTTCGTAACTATCATATCCCGGCACAAGCCGCTGTAAAGGAGAAACTTCCGCCTGTACCTGTTCCCGATAGGTAGTTTCCCCCGGCAGAGAGGCGGGTTGCTTCAGGTAAACAGGCATCGCTTCGGGATTGAAATACAATTCCGGATCGAAAGTCAGACGGCAATACTGTTCCAGCGAAGGTTCTCTCAGTTCGATGTCAAACGGAAGTTGGGGCTGATAATATTTCACAGCCAGACGATAAGCATGCGCATGAAAGACTTCCGCCTGTTCGCGATTATCAGGCAGACGATTATCGGGATACGTAAAACGAACCCATATTTTTACAGACTTTCCGGAAGAACCAATAAAAGCAAGATAAGTTTGCGGCAATTCCTTCACACGCTCCTTCACCTCATCAGCTTCCATATGTCCGGACAATCCGTTGACCTGAAGCATAACGATTCCATTATATTCAGACATTGCCATCACTCCGTTTTCCCTGACAAAAACAGCAGCCGGAAGTATCTTCGGTACTTTTTCTATATAATCATTTTTATCACCGGGAAGCATATAAGGCAGGACTTCTCTCATATTAGAGACCGGCTGTGCTTTAGTTTCCTTTTTCATCTGCTCTACGAGCCGCTCAATCTTCAACGTACGCATCGTATTGACTTTGCCATCGTCTCTCACTTGTGTTATTCTCATTTTTCTTTAGCTGTTTGTCCTGCTTGTGTGTAGGGCATTATATATTTTGCACAAAAGTACTGTAAACATTCTATGTAAACAAGTTTCTGATCACAAGTTTCATCTCTGCCTCCTCTCCTCTTCTACTAAAAGAAAAAAAATTTAGTCTCACGGTCTCATTACTTTTACGCAATTGCCAAGTAGTTAATGTATTATAGAATGAGAGATAAATTTCACAGAGGTATCTCTCATTCTTTTCTCACTGGAATCGCCCTATTTTAACCTATCTCTCGTGCTATTTTGGGGCATCTCTCATTCTGCTTTCCAACTTCCATTATTTAATTTCAGCCCTAAGCATATTCTCTTTCAAGAAGCACCTGAAGGCGCATATATTTTGCCATTCATTATCATGCAAACAATCCTATAATTGCTTGTTTTACAACTATTATTGTCGTATCTTTGATAGACGTTATTCATCGCCTTACCCAGGTGAACCGACATGTTCACCCAGATACACAGATATGTTCTCAAAGGTGCAATGATCGGATCACCCGGGTAGAACGATGAAGATGTCAGCAAGATGACACGCGGATAAAGGCGTTAAATGCCGGAGAGATAAGTAACAGCATATATAAACAATAGATAAAAACAACAATTAAGATGGCAGTACAATTCGAATTTTATAAGAATCCTGTTCAAGGAGAAGAAGAGGAAACTAATTATCACCCCAGAGTCGTGAATTTTCAACACGTGACTACCCGCAGACTGGCAGCCGAGATTCATTCGGCAACTACCTTTGGCAAAGCCGAAGTGGAAGCAATGTTAATGGAACTCAGTCGGTGCATGGGCAACCACCTTCGCGAAGGGCAAAGAGTACACCTTGACGGGGTCGGTTATTTTCAGATCACATTACAAGCAACAGAGCCGATACATTCCATGGCCGCACACGCCGACAAAGTGAAGTTTAAATCGGTCAGTTTTCTGGCGGACAAAGATTTAAAAAGTGAGCTTGTAGGTATGCATGCACAACGCTCAAAATATAAACCTCACTCGGCTACCCTCTCCCAAGAAGAAATAGACAAGAAACTAGCTGGGTACTTCTCTACGCATACGGTTCTGACCCGCTCTGATATGCAGTCACTTTGTCAATTCACACACAGCATGGCCGCACGCCATATTCGCAGGTTGAAAGAAGAAGGTTCTTTGCAGAATATCGGGATTCGTACACAACCGATTTATGTGCCGTGTCCAGGACATTATGGGAAATAGTTGTATTATAGGATGAGAGATGCCCAAAAACAGCATGAGAGACAGGCTAAAATAGAGCAATTCCAGTGAGAAAAGGATGAGAGATACCTCTGTAAAAAGTATCTCTCATCCTATAACAGATTAATTATTTGGCAATTACACAAAAACAGTGAGAGTATGAGACTAAAATATTTTATTCATTTTAGTACAGAAATGGAAGCTTGAGCAATTCTCTATCAGCCAAATCTTAAGAAAATACTCATATCCCTTATTGCCATTCAACATTATAAAAAACAGAAGTGTTACCCTTCTTCCTAATCAATATAGGCTTTTTCATATCATAAATTATGAATTTTACTTATTTTGTATATTCCCATACTACTTTTGTCATAAACCAAAACAACACGTTATAAAAAAAATCTTATTAATCTTAATTGCAGCCCAATTTATTATAGCTCCTCAAATAATAAAGGGCTCTGGCGCAAATAACTCTCATGAATATATTGAAGTCAACCCCAAAAAAAGAAAACTGTCAAGAAAGACATTTTGGGAAATACTGTTATCGAGGATGATAAAGGTAATAAGAAAACCATTAAAAAAGATATATTTGATAATATAATTATTGAAGATTACTAAAGTGGCTCTCACATAGCCCTTAAGCATTCTAACCTAAATTAAACAATCAAGTAAAGTTTAAAGTAATAGCTTTTATTCCTGTTGATTATGCAAAGATAATTATTATAAAATAATAAAATGGGAAAAATACAATAATCTATTTACTTACAAAAAAGAACAAGCATATCCGATATGCATTTGGAATATTATAAGAGGAAGCTTGTTTAAGCTTCCTCTTATACTTTATATCGCTTATGGAATATTCTGGATTATTCCTTCCCAACTATTAATTCCAATTCGGGATAAATACTGTTCAAAATAATCATCTTCCTCATCAGTACCAGCCTTTTGATAGGTCGTCCATACAGGCTTGATTTCACCATTATGAGGTGCATCGGCATACTTACGCAATCCCAAACAAGCACCATCTCCCAAATGGTCAAACCAACTATGCCATTGTATACCATTAATACCGTCCAGATTATTTATCTTCTTCCAACCATAAGCAAATCCGGCAGCCTGATCTTGCAAATCATCATCTTCATAAGATGGCGAACATGTGCCCGCTTCAGAAAGCCATACAGAACGTCTGACAGTTCCTTTATATTGATTTCGGGATGTTTTCACCCACTTATCCAACACTTCAAGATTCTTCAAAGTCACATATTCCGTGTCCATAGAATAAGTCGCCTGTTCATCATCCCAAGTACACGGGTTGCCTAACTGAGCCGGGTAACTATGACATGCCAATGACCAGAAGAAATCACCTTCACTTTCACTGAACTGATTCATAAAGTCGAGCATATCTCTTACTTTATACCAACCGCCACCGGCAGCAATGTTCCAGCCATGTGAGAAAGAGATAAAGACTTCTGAGTGCTGGTCATATTGATGCGCAATATTATAGCACATACGCATCGAACGGAGATAGGTATCCATAAACGTAGCAATCGGTTTGTCACCCATATTTGTCCAATGACTTCCTCCGTCCACTTCGTTATGTATAATCCAGTGCGCTATGCGCATATTAGGGTCACTATATCTTTCTGCCAGGAAGTCAAGTGCGGCAGCATAACAATTTGTAGACTCTATTGTAGTCATATTGGGCATTGTATAGGGAGCTATACCATCAAAATCCGGATGTTTCAAAAGAGTACCGGCGTCTCCGGTAGGAGGAACCAACAAAATGCCTGCTACAGAGATTCCACGTTTACTCGTTTGCTCTAACACAGCATCAAATGAACTCTTCATATACCCCTCATTAAAATAATATGTTCTGCCACCGTAAGTATGCGGAATATCTCCTTCCTGCTGAGAAAGATGCATGAAATGAGAAATAGGGATATTAATGGTGGCACTGGTAATACCCAAATCATCCAAATCGGATGCAAGGAATCTATGGTTTATCAATCCTCCCAATCCCTTCTTTGATTTTAAAGGAATAGCCTCAACACTTTGTTTTACGTGCATTTTATCCACGTTCGCATATCGGGCATGAGAAACAAGCTCATCCTTGGAAGCTCCTTCTCTGTATATAGCCCACTTAGACAATAAACGATCATACTCATAGTCACCTATAGCAACATATCTATCCAACTGAACGTTAAAAGAGCCGTTTGATAAAGGTGTTTTATTTTCCACCTTTTCTACTTTGAACATATCCACAAATGGAGGAATCTCTCCCAAGAAGAAAGTACCTTCTCCCGTACAGTTACCTTGAATACTGATCGTATTCTCTCCTACCACCACATCAGTTACATGGCAATCATATTCTTTATTCAGATAGGCTTTAATTCCTTGTTCGTACTTCTCTTTATTAAGTGCTTCGTTATTCTCATCCTCTTCCTCCTGTTTTTCCTCATCATTCATTGTACGCAGACGTATATTACGCATTTGTATGATATTATTAGGCTGGTCTCCAAAATCCAGACGCAGATAATCCTTCACTTTCCCCCAATCAAACTCCTGTCTATATTTCTTTAGACGAACGCTGAAAGAAGCCCAATCTGTAGAAGCCGGAACGGATCCCGCGCTCATGCTATGGGTAGCATCAATCCCATCCTTTGCATCCGCAAAAAAGAGTTCAAGGTTACTCATCCCCATTTCCGTCTGATATTCAAATTCAAGAACATTACATTCTTCGGGAACATCTTCTTTAAACAAACTGGCAGTCGCCTCAAGGATCACCATTAGTAGTTTCTATCGTATAACTACTGTCTTCATTCTGAGTTAACACCACTCCCCATTTATAAGGTCCATCCAATAACATATAAACGGGCGGAATAACGATCTCTTCAGGCGGAATAATTTCTCCTCCATTGTCTTCTATAAAATCATCATTACAGGAAGATAAGTTCATCACAAAAAATGCCATTAAAAACAGCATGCCACATCGCCCTAACAGGCGTTCAGGCCTTCTCATAAAGAAAGCTTTCAAATTTTCCATAATTTCAGTTTTAGTTAATAATGTCGTTAATTAAAAATTTTCAATGATATTCCAATCAGGAATTCCAATTAAAGGTAAGAATTGTTCGAAGTATTCATCTTCTTCATTTGTGCCTGCTTTTTGATAAACTTCCCAAACGGGTTTAGCTTCCCCTTTGTAAGATTCGTCCAAGTATTTACGCAATCCGAAGCAAGCTCCATCTCCCGGATGATCAAACCAATTATGCCATTGCAACCCATCAATCCCTTCCAATGCATTGATTTTCTTCCAGGCAAAAGCCAGACTGGCCGCTTGCTTCTGAAAATCTTCATCCGAATAAGTAGGAGAATTTACTCCAGCCTCAGAAAGCCAGACAGAGCGCTTCACAGTTCCTTTATATTTATTTTCTTTTGTAAGCGCCCACTTACTCAGAACTTCCAGATTCTTAAACGTAATAAATTTAGTATCCATAGAAAACGTTGCATTCGGGTCAATCCAAACACACGGATTCGTCAAATCCTGAGAATAGCTATGATAAGCTAAACCCCACTGGAAGTCTCCTTCTACCCGACTATAAACATTCAACAAATCAATGATTTCTTTGCTCGTATAGAGCCACCATCCCACATTAGCTATCTGTGTCCAGGAATGAGTAAAGGAACCTAAAACCTCCGCCTGTTTATCATATTGGCGTACAATATTATAACATATACGCATCGATTTTATATAGGTATCCGTAAATACTGTAAGAGGTTTTATTCCCATATTTGTCCAGTCTATACAGCCGTCTACCTCATTATGCATAATCCAATGAGCTATGCGCCCGTAGCGATTGTCCGCCGTACAATATCTTTTCGCCAGAAAATCAAATGCCGCTGCATAACAATTCACTGACTCCAGAGTAGTCATATTAGGCATTGTATAAACCCCTCTTTCATAATCCGGATGTTGCAGTAATGCTCCCAAATCAGGATCTGCACATTTAGCTGCCGGTTCGACAAGAATAATGGCGGCAACAGCAATATTCCGCTTGGCTGCCTCTAAAAGAGGAACGTCAAGCAAACTCTTGAGGTAACCTTCATCCATATAATAGGTTCTTCCGCCATAAGTATGCGCAATATCTCCCGCTCTTGGCGTCAGGTGCATAAACTGAGTGATACAAACATTAATCGTAGCACTGCTTATATCCAATGCAGAAAAGTCTGAGATATATTTGTTAGGGATAATTCCTCCTAACCCTTTCTTTGAAGTTAGCTTGATAGCCGGAAGATTCTGAAACGCATGAATTTCATCCACCTGATGCGCATGAGAAACCAGCTGGTCTCTTTCTACTCCCTCTTTATAAATAGCCCACTTTGACAAAAAGACGGTCATATAATGCTCCATCCCTTTCTACATAGCGTTCTAACTCAATTTCAAAAGATGAATCTGTCAGTTTTACCTTATAAGGGGCCTTCTGCACATCTATGATATCCAAATAAGGAGGAATCTCACCTAAAAAGAATTTGCCTTCACCTGTATATTCACCAATAATCCGAACAGAAGATTCCATTGCCGAGACTTGAGAAATTTTACACGAATAGCTTTTTCCCAAATAAGCATTCAGATCTTGTTCGTGTTGAATATCTTCTTCATCAAAGGGAGAGTCAGATATCTCCTCTTTTTCCTCCTCATGACATGAAGAAACAATGAAAGGACAGCAAGACAGAAACAAAAGAATAATAAACGACTCAATATAAGCCTTTCTCATTTTAAAAAAATGACTTTTCAATAGCTCCATAAGTAAAACTGTAAAGGGGTTTAGGTTTAATTGTACAAATATAAAGCTATTGATATGAACACACGCAAAAACCTACTTTTTTTTACAATTTTTATACACAGCAAAAAATGTTACTATCTAAAAGCATCTTAACAGACAATCATTTATTACCACAAATGAATACTAATCAATCAACAAAGCTTTCATTGGCTTTTTTATCTCCCGTATAATAGACAGAAATACAAAAAAGCTTCCCAGCCCACATATCCTCCAAATCTCCAAACATAGGGATCTACCAAACAGGGAAACTCCTCATGTTTGAAAGAAACAACACCATCTTCCGAGTGAAGATAAGTAGTCACTATATCCTGAAATTGTGCATGAGAACGTTTTGCGCATGGAATGACAAATGCCATATGCAAAATGATCACACTTGCTGCCACAATTGATATACTTCTACACCAGACTGTATTAAAAGAAGTCTGCTCACTGATCAGCCTTTTGATTAAAATCACAACAGAAAACAGCTCTATTCCAAATAATTGCCGGACATTTCGAAATCCTATAACCAGACTAAAAACAAATTCAATAAAGATTATATAAAAATAGAGTTGATTATCATAGAAAAACTTTTTCAGGGTATGATGATTACCGTTTCTCTTTTCACGAAAAAAGTACATACCAACAAAAACAGAAGAACATAGAATGTCCGAAGTCTCACCAATTATCAATAAGAAGGTTTCCCAGATCGAAGGATGATCAAACGACGCACGTCCGCGAGCAGCAGGCGATAAACACAATAACACAGTCCCAAGCCAGAAGCCGACAACCAAAATCACTTCAGGTGATTTAGGCCTCCTCTTATTATATTGCACACAATAAATAATGAACAAAGCCCCGGAAATGCCCACAACCAAAGATTCATGTGTCCAACCAGAAATGACGCCCAGCAAAAAAAAAGAAGAAAAGCAACTCCCCAATTCACCCTTTCCACTTGTCGCACCTTATTATAAACTAGAAGAAAAACAAGCAAAGAACGGCGCTCCAAGTATAATTGAGGGCACCACTCATCAGCAGAAAAAGATCAACCGGACAAGGTAACAAAAACCATATGAAAAAGACAGCGACAACCCAGTAGCCGTATTTGTTCAGATTTCTTTTACCGGAAATCCATATGACCAACATATTAAGTAGCAGGAAAAAGAATGTATTGATTAAATTAAAGCAATCCTCCCCCCAAAGTCCGGCAAACGACTGCTCGAGAATATGAGGAATGGTACGTCCATTCACATAAAAATAGTGATTATATTGCGAAAACATAACATCGGCAAACGATGATATCTTCTGCTCAAATCCTATCGATGCACCTTCAAAGAAAGACTTAGCTGCCACAGGAGTCAAATAGAATGAATAAAGATAATCGTCTCCGCATATTGGAGTGTACATATTCATCAGGTAAAATAAACCTCCTATTATCAACAAAAATACCCCAATACCGATCTGTGCTGTTTTTTCATTCATAATCTTAGCTATTGTTTCACACCATTATATTCTCTTTGCAATGTAAGTAGGACGATTTTTTGTTTCATTGAAAATGCGTCCTATATACTCCCCAATAACTCCCAAAGACAACAATTGTATCCCGCCTAAAAAAAGAATCACAACCATCAAAGTAGGAAAACCTTGTACTACTTCACCCCATATCAATGTTTTAAACATGATGAAACACATGTATATGAAAGCAACCAGAGAAACTATAATTCCAGCAAAAGTAGAAATACGCAAAGGAGCTACAGTAAAGGAGGTCACCCCTTCCACAGCCAAACTCAGAAGGCTGAAAAAGTTAAACGAAGATGTACCGGCAATACGATCTTCTTGCTCGAATTTGATCTCTTTCTTACGAAATCCAATCCAGCAATACATACCTTTAGTATATCTCTGGCTCTCACGCAGCTGTTTCAAAGCGTTTATACAACAACGATCTAGCAGCCTGAAGTCACCGACATTCGGGAGAATCTCCACACGGGTCGTTTTCTGCAATAGCTTATAGAATAGCAAAGACAGATACTTACGCATCAAACTCTCCTTGCCTCTGGTTATTCGTTTTGCATATACATCGTCATACCCTTCTTCCCAATATTTCAACATTTCAGGAATTAAGTGAGGAGGATGCTGCAGGTCAGCATCCATAATCACCAGGCAATCGCCCGTAGCATAATCGAAACCAGCCAGCATTGCTACTTCTTTTCCAAAATTGCGAGACAGGTCAACAAAATTAATTCTCTCATCCTGTGACCTCAAAAATTTAATAACTTCCAATGTTTTATCATGACTGCCATCATTGACAAACAAAATCTCCCACTCATATTCTGCATAAGAATCCATCATTTCTTTTAGCTTCGAATAGAGCTCCGGAAGAGAGAGTTCCTCGTTGTATGCAGGTATTAAAACACTAACTTTACTCATATCTTTTTAGATTTTAGAACAAAACGAACAAGAAGAAAATTAACCGGTACCACTAATGCAAACACAGGAAGAGGTGCCCATCTCTCCGGAACTCCGATCCATATAAATAGTGACAATAGTCCGATATGCAACAAATAATTGATAAAATGACTGATACCAAACCCTATTCCTTTCCTAACAGTAGGCTTAGTATTAAAGGTGAAGATATTAGACAAGTAAAAATTCAGAATGAAACTAATAGCATAACCAATAGTATATGCAATAGCCGGTAACATCAGTACACATAAAAAGAAATAAATGCCATAATGAGTAGCAGTTGCCAGAACACCAACCAATATGAAACGAAAAAATTCTCTACGTTTATTAAAAACAGACATCATCCAATACTCTTTTATCGATTTTGATCCAACTACCCACAGGAGACTTATAAAACGGTACAATATTATAAATAATATATAAGACCAGCAAAAAAGTATAACTAAATATACAAAAATAAACAATATCACTTCTCCATTAGATTAAATCATAGAATGATATCTAAGTTGCAATATCTCCACTCATCTTCATGAGTTACCACCACACATCACTTTATACATTCAAGAAAAAAGCTCCCTTATTTTGATCACAACATCCATATTCTGCGAATCAAATTTTCGAGCAAACAAATGCTCTGTTTCTAATAAATATTGCAAATCCTCCATTTTCCAAACATAAGGATTCCCCCGTTCCCAATCAATTGCACGAAGTCCGGCATTCAACTGCTCACTACCAGAATAAATATGACTCCGCCTTTCTGAGTTCCACAATATAGATTGAAGGAATATTTCGTCACCACAGTAAACATTTTTAAAACGCCTTAAAATAAAAAGACTTTTGGGCTAATATAATTGTTAGCAACTCATGCGTAATACTAACCCAATTGGAACCCTTTTTAAATTCAATTTCTTTAGGTCGGTTATAATGGAAGAAATCCTGCAACTTTAAAAAGTTTATCCGAAGAGATTGTACCTGCTTTTTTAAAATACGAGGTGGAATCTTATAATAACGACAGAACAAATGATATTTAAAAACCTTTCTTTCGAGATCTTTTTAAATTAGCCTCACCACAAGAGTAAGGAACAAACTCATACCCCTTATTTTTCTCGAAGAAATGATGGATATAGTCCTGTGACTTTATCGGCAAATCGACTCCTGACAACAAATGATAATAATCATAAGGACCTTTCATACTGGTTGTCTCAAGTAACAACAGTTCAGCCTTTACCACACTAATATCACCCCATCTTACGTCAAGACGTTGCTCAAGTACAAAAAGACGAGCTTTTGCAAGCCGAAATAAATCTTGTTCTAAAGATCCGAGTACGACTTTTTATCAATATGCAGATATATATCATTCCTCTCATCATCAAGCATAGAAAGAAGTATCCTCAATATTTGAAATTCATTATGGGCCAGAATCAAAAAAGCATGTCTCATTAGCTTCACATCATTAAATAAGTTCATTCTCATGCAAAGATACGACAGTTAGAATTCCAATACAACAATAGTTAGATAAATTCCAAACATATATTTTGATAAATATTGAATCTATCTATCTTTGTGAAATTTAAGTCTTAAATCATTAAATTTGAGCTAACATCCAGTTTTAATGTAGATAAAGACAATAACGTCATTAACCTAAATAACTATTATATAGACCAATAATATCCATAATTACAATGATAGATAAACCTATATATGTGACTTCCCCCTACTGCCTCCTTTGGAAGATTTTACTTTCTTATTAAAAGAAATATGGGAAAGCAAAATGCTGACAAATAATGGCAACTTCCACCAAAAGCTAGAAGAGGAATTAGCTAAATATCTTAAAGTTCCCTATCTCAGTTTATTTACGAACGGTACTCTACCTCTAATAACCGCTTTACAAGCAATGAGAATTACCGGTGAAGTGATAACTACTCCTTTTAGCTTCGTGGCAACAACGCATTCTCTTTGGTGGAATGGAATCAAACCTGTTTTTGTGGATATTGAACCAGAAACATGCAATCTGGATCCTGCTAAAATAGAAGCAGCCATTACTCCCAGGACTACAGCCATCATGCCTGTACATGTTTACGGGAAGCCTTGTAAAACGAAAGAGATTCAAGAAATTGCCAATAAATATGGGTTAAAAGTCATATATGATGCAGCTCATGCCTTTGGAGTAGAAATAAACGGAGAAAGCGTTTTAAACTTTGGAGATATGGCTACCTTGAGCTTTCATGCAACGAAAGTCTACAATACTCTGGAAGGCGGAGCATTAGTTGTCCATGACGAGCAGACTAAAAAGCGCATCGACTATCTGAAGAACTTTGGTTTTGCCAGTGAAACGGAAGTTGTAGCCCCCGGTATCAATAGTAAAGTAGATGAAGTGCGCGCTGCATATGGTCTGCTTAACCTCAAGCAAGTAGACAGTGCAATAAGTTCTCGCCGTAAAGTAGCTATAAGATATAGAGAAGAACTTCAAGACATAAAAGGGATAACCTTTTTCAATGATATACCAGGAGTACGCCACAATTATTCTTATTTCCCGATTTTTATAGATGCTGAAGAATATGGAATGACACGTGATGAGCTTTATTTTAAAATGAAGGAACACAATGTATTCGGGCGCCGTTATTTCTATCCATTAATCAGTACATTCTCAACTTATCGCGGATTAGAATCTGCTAACCCTGAAAACCTCCCAATAGCAACCCAAATGGCTAATAGGGTCATCTGCTTGCCAATGCACCATGCTTTAAGTGAAAATGAAGTTGAGTATATCCTCCAAATTATAAAGAAATAGTATGATAAAATTATCAGAAATAACAAAATCTATATCCCCTTCCCTGACAAGGCGTCTATTTAACTTGGCTCAAAATTATGACAATGTTATAGACTTCACATTGGGAGACCCGGATATACATCCACACGATAAAATAAAAGAAGCTGGTTGTAAAGCGATACTGGAAGGTCGTACAAGATACTCCCCTAATGCCGGATTATTAGAATTAAGAGAAATAATATCTTCCAGATACAAGTTACAATATAATATAGAATACAACCCGACAAATGAGATTATGGTTACAGTTGGGGGAATGGAAGGATTATATTTAACCCTGCTAGCCATTCTAAACAGAGGGGATGAAGTCATTATACCAGCTCCATACTGGATAAACTATGTACAGATGGTATGTATGTGCAGTGGAGAACCCATTATCACAGCTCCTGTCAGCACCAATGACTTATCGATATCTATAGAAAATATAAGGAAGGCAATCACTCCTAAAACAAAAGCTATTATTTTAAATACACCCAGCAACCCTTCCGGGAAGATAATCTCTGATGATTCCATCCAACAAATAGCACAGATAGCTATTGACAATGATTTGATAGTAATAACAGATGAGGTATACAAAACCCTACTTTATGACAATGCTCATTTTAAAAGTATTGTTACATGCGACAAGATGAAGGAACGCACTGTTGTTATCAATAGTCTGTCAAAAGAATTCTGTATGACCGGATGGCGTCTGGGTTATGTAGCTGCACCTTCAGAATTAATATCAGCCATGACAATGTTTCAAGAGAACATAGCTGCTTGTGCTCCATTACCGTCTCAGTATGCAGCAATAGAAGCGCTACGAAATTCGGAGAAATATTCGGCTGGTATGATTGAGGAATTCACTCTCCGCAGAAATGTTTTACTGGAAGAAGTTGCCAAAATCAAAACAATAACAGTCGATGCACCACAAAGGGACCTTTTATGCAATGTTAAATATAAAATCTACCGGATTAAAATCTGAGGAGTTCGCATATGCCCTTTTAGAAAAAGAACAAGTGGCAGTGGTTCCTGGAATAACTTACGGTGATTGTTGCGAGGATTTTATCCGGATTGCCTTTACATTAGACATTTATAAAATAAAAGAAGGAATTCAAAGACTTAAGCGATTTGTCGAAAGTTTATAAAATGAAAAAGATTTTAATGCTAGGAGGCTCTTTATATCAGGTCTATGCGATTAAAGAAGCTGTAAAAATGGGATATTATGTAATCACCTGCGATTACTTGCCGAATAACCCAGGACATCAGTATGCCCACGAATATTATAATGTCAGCACAACAGATAAGGAAGCTGTTTACGAGTTAGCCAAAAGACTTCAAGTAGATGGCGTCGTTGCATATGCTTCAGATCCTGCAGCCCCTACAGCTGCTTATGTTTGTGAGAAACTAGGATTGCCTACCAGCCCCTATACTTCTGTAGAAATTCTTTCTCAGAAAGACTTATTCAGACGATATCTGGCTGAACATAATTTCAATGTTCCCAAATACGTCGGATGTTCTTCATACACGGAGGCTTTGGAACAAATCAAGAATTTAACCCTTCCTGTTATGATAAAGCCTGTCGATTCATCAGGAAGTAAAGGTATCAATAAACTGACCAACGTAAATCAACTAAAAGACTTTATAGAAGATGCCCTCTCATATTCCCGTGAAAAACGCATTATTATTGAGGAATTCATAGAGAAGGACGGATATCAGATATCAGGAGATGCCTTTTCCGTAGACGGAATTTTAAAATTCCATTGTTTTGGAAACGAATACTACAGTTCTTCAGTTGTCAAAGATTTTTGCCCCACTTGGCGAATGCTGGCCTTTCCAAATGAAACCTGAAATTATAACAGAACTGGAAAAGGACATACAGCGTCTGATTTCTGAACTAAAAATGGGGACAACCGCATATAATGTCGAGGCTATTCTTGGTAAAAACGGGAAATTGTATATACTGGAGTTAGGTGCCAGAAGCGGTGGCAGTTTAATTCCTCAAATTACAGAGCTGGCAACAGGGGTCAATATGGTTAAATATGTGATAAAAAGCAGCTTTGGGAGAAGATTGCTCTGAAATAGAGATGTCACCGGCAAGGGGTACTGGTCCAATTATATGTTACATAGCAAACAGACCGGACGGTTTAAAGAAATATCATTTGATGAGAACTTTGCAAAAAACAATCTGGTAGATTGTGTAACAGAACTGAAAAGTGGAGATAATGTTCATGCATTCCGGGATGCTGGTGATGCATTGGGGACACTCATTCTCAAATATTCTTCGAAAGAAGAGATGTTTAGTGTTATAGAAAATATGGACCAGTTTGTACATATTATTATTGATTAAAATATGAGCATAACAATCCATACAGAGCCTTTATCATATACCAAATTCAGGGGTTTTATCATATCCTCTGCAAACTGGTTTGCTCCTTCTCTGCTACAGATGCCAAATCTGGATGAATGGATATTGAAAATGTATCATAACGGCTCTATATACTATGCTATTTCCGGACCTAACATTATATCTTTAATTGTTGGCTATTACAATAGAGAAGAAAGATTTTTATATATCCCCTATGTTTGTGTACACCCCGACTATCAAGGTCATGGGATTTCTCAAAAAATAATTAATTATATCATAGAACATCTTTCTACCGACATTCAGGAGATATTGCTGGAAGTTAGAAAAGACAACAACAATGCACTTCAGGCATATCATAAAATGGGGTTTTATGAAACTGAAGATAGGGATGAAAAGTATTTAATGAAGAAAGAAATACACAAAAGTTAATATTGAATGAAAGATATAGCAAATACTCCATTAGTAAGTATAATTTGTAGTACATATAATCATGGATTATATATATCCCAGTGTTTAGATGGTTTTCTAATGCAAAAGACAAATTTTCCATTTGAAATTCTAATCCATGATGATGCATCCACAGATAATACTCCTGATATTATTCGCGAGTACGAGCATAATCACCCTCAAGTCATAAGACCCATATATCAGAAGGAAAACAAATATTCAAAGAAAGAAGATATCTTTGCCAAATACCAATGCTCACGGGTCAGAGGAAAGTATATTGCAATATGCGAAGGAGACGATTATTGGATTGACCCATTAAAACTTCAGAAACAAATCGATTTTCTAGAAAAAAATCCTGACTACGGCATGATATATACTACCAGCAAGGTATATAACCAAAAGGAAGGCAAAATAGAAGAAGAGATTATTGGACGGGAATTTAATGGTTATATAGAGTTATTATCCGGAAATTGTATTCCAACTCTTACATCTTGTATACGCAGTTCCTTAGTAATGGAGTACTTGAAAGAAGTGGAACCTAAGAGCAAAAACTGGCTAATGGGAGACTATCCTATGTGGCTATGGATATCATATTATCACAAAATAAAATTTATTCCGGAAAGCACTACAGTATACCGTGTCTTAGAAGAGTCAGCAAGTCATTCTAATGATATACAGAAATATGAAAGATTCATATTATCGACCATTGATATAACTGCATTTTATATCCACAAATTTAAGACTCCATTAACAGAGCCATACTTACGATCCCTAAGTTGCTTTTATTATGATCTATACGATAAATTTATGTATCTGGGCATGTATAAAAAGGCCAGACACTATTCAAAACTCATTAATCCTAGCTATGTATCCGCACGTATGCGAAGAAGAGTCCGCCGATTCCATCTCAGATTCATTCAATTAAGACTAGAAAAATGGCTCAATATAAAAGGAAACAAAAGGAAGTAAAAAGGAGAAAAATATTTAGTGGGATATTAAGTAAATATCCCTTTTTTCTATTCACGAATCTCCACCTTTTTTAAGTAGGAAATGAGTCAAGTAGTACAAATGCCAATGATAAGCTATTTTTCTTGCCCTCCTACGATACTTCAATTCATATGTACCTTCAGGCAATGCAGCTATCTCTTTCATTTTCTGCCTCATATCCTTGACAGGTTCTTTGAATTCTCTCAAATTCACCTTCAAAAGTATCTCCTTAAATATTGTAAGACAAGTCCGTATCAACCTAGTCCTAATTTTAAAAAGATCTTCTTCTTCAAATAGAGAATATTTCTCCATGAACCTCATACGGGCATATTCTGCTAAAAATAATGATAAAGATTCATAGGAGACATCGTGTGACATATACTTGTTTGTCGTTCTACATAATGATAAAAAGGACTATCTACCCATACAACTTTCTTGCATAGAGCAACCCATTCATACATTACAAGCCTGTCCTCATAATTTTTCCCCTCCGGGAATTGTAATGATGTCAAAAGTCACTCTTATAAAAAGCTTTGTACAAGCAGAACAACTAACTTTTTCCATCATCATATCTTGTAATACATTCTTTGGATCTCGAATAACAATATCTCCAGAATTCCGGTAAGGAGACTCGTTTGGTTTAAATTCATATTCAAGAAGAAAATTACAATATGCAATTTCCGCATCACTTTGTACCATTGCATCCAACATTTTCTCAAACATTGCAGGTTCAACATAGTCGTCACTGTCAACAAAACCAATGTAAGGAGCAGAAGCTATACGCATGCCAGCATTACGGGCAATAGAGAGCCCAGCTATAGAAAGATGAAGCACTTTAATACGTTTGTCAATTTTCGCATATTCATCACATATCTCAGAGGAACCATCAACAGATAAATTATCAACCAAAATTATTTCAATCTGCTGTAATGTCTGACTACGTAATGATTCAATACATTTATGCAAATAATCAGCGGTATTATGAACAGGCACTATTATACTAACCAAACACTTATTCTCCACTATTTGTCTTTTTAAGTTTAAAATGTATCCAATAATAAATAGGCCAAAAATAAACAATCTTTCTCAGCCGTTTATAACATTTAATATCAAGTTCCTTTTTAGGCAGAGGAATTAATTTCTTCAAATTATTCTTCATATCAACAACATAGGCACGACTTTCGCTAAAAGGAAAAGAACGCATCTCTTTAAAAGTCCTTAAGCAGCTCTTAACAAGGGATGTTTTCATATTATATTGTTCTTCCGTATCGAACAATAGATTATTATTAATAAACTCCAAGCGGCAAAATTGTGCTAAAAAGAAATGATACCGTTGTAATGGTGAAATAACATGGCAAATACTAGAGTCTCTTTTTACATAATGATAAAATGCCTTATCAATCCACACTACTTTTTCAGATTCTAATATCCACTGATGCAAAATAAGACGATCTTCATACATGTTATGTGTAGGAAATTTTAACGAAGAAAAAAGTGTCTTCTTAAAGAGTTTCGTACAACAAGAACTATTCAATCGATCACACATCATATCATACACCACCTCCTTCGAAGATCTTTCACAGATCATGCCACTATTAGGTTCAAAAGAGTCTATATGCCCGTCATCATGTTCAATCTGAAAATTGGAATATACCAAATCAACACCATATGAACTAATTGCAGCAAGCAATTCCTCATACATATTGGCGTCAATATAATCATCACTGTCTATAAACCCTATATATGGAGCAGAAGCCACATCAATGCCGGCATTACGAGCTACAGATGCATTAGCTACCGAAAGATGGATTACTTTTTACCCGAGTATCCATACTTGCATATTCATCACATACCTCAGAAGATCCATCAGTTGATAAATTATCTACTAGAATTATCTCTATATTTTCTAAAGATTGATTTCGTATAGATTCAATACATTTTCGCAAATAATTAACTGTATTATGTACAGGTACAATCACACTTATCAAATAATTATTCTCCATGCATGCTCTCCATTAATAAACTTACGCACAAAGATAGAGAATATAGTATTATCAGTAAAATAAAAACCAGATTTTTTAAGTTCCCAGGTTATCATTAATAATCGTATCTTTGCCGGAAAAGGCTTATTATATTAATATGAGTAAGGAAAATATAGCATTTGTTGTTGTACGTTACGGATTAAATATCAATGGAGGAGCAGAGTATCATTGTAGAATGCTAGCCGAAAGGCTTACCAATGATTATAACGTTGAGGTTCTAACTACTTGTGTAGATAATTATAGAACTGGAGAAAATCTTGAGTTTAAGGAAAAAGAGATTATCAATAAAGTCATTGTTCGCCGTTTTAAAACTAATCCCACTCATCCTGAACTTGAAAACTTTTATAAAAAAGAAAGCCAAACCGGCTTATAAATTAAGACGTTTTTTATACAAATGTCACTTTCTAGCTATGGCTTCTTACTTTTTCCCTGTTTGGCATTTCAAAGAAAAAGAAGAACTAGAAGCACTCGGTAGCCAAGTTTTCCATTCTCCGGCTCTCTTCAATTTCGTAAAAGAAAATAAAGATAATTACAAAGCAATCATCCCTATTACAATAGATTATTCCCATGTATATTACACAACTTTATATGCACCAGAAAAGACTATTGTAATCCCTACAATGCATTATCACAAAACTGCATTTCGCTCAACCTTGACACAAGTCTTTACAAAGGCAGCCTACATCGCTTTCAACACAACAGCAGAACAAAAACTAGCAAGAAAAATATTTGGCATGCACATGGCACCCCACAGTATTGTAAGCGTAGGGATAGAGCTAAGTGCTCCAGCAGAGTGGACAGTGACCCAAGAAAAGTACAATCTTCCGGATGAATATATGCTCTATGTAGGGAGAGTAGACCAAGGCAAACTTAACAATGTGTATACTTATTTCCTCAACTACAAAAAGGCATATCCTAATTCTGACTTAAAGTTTGTTCTTGTAGGCAAACAATATAGTGATCCTTTCAATCATCCGGATATCATATATACTAATTTTGTTGAAGAACAAGAAAAGACATCAATCATTCAACACGCAAAGATTGTAATCAACCCATCACTGTATGAAAGCCTATCGCTCATATTACTGGAAGCAATGGCTTTAAAAAAAGCGATGTTGGTCAATGGCAATTGCAATGTATTGAAAGAACATTGCAATAAAAGTAATAATGCTGCTCTATACTACACTAATGAAAAAAGTTTTATTGATAAACTTCATACGCTAGACTCTTCTACCAATCTTAGATTAGAGATGGGAGAAAAAGGATACTCTTATGTTAACAGTAATTACGACTGGAACATAATAATGAATAAACTAAAGCAAGTTATCGAAAATATATAAAGATTTAGATGCTCTTGATAGCTTGCTTTAAGCGCCCCATAATCAAAGTCCAATCATAATTCGATTTCACATAAGATGCACCTTTTTCTCCCATCTCCTCTCTCAAATCTTCCGATTGTTCAATCCGTCGAAGTGCCTGATTAAACCCACGCTTATTCATATAATAGAAAGAAGCAAAATCACTTTTTAAACAATGTTCTTTCAATACCTTACAATGTCCGTTTACAAGCATTGGTTTCTTTTGGCTCATAGCCTCTAAAAGTATTAAAGAAAGGCTTTCATAACGAGAAGGATTCACTACAATTTCGGCATGCTGTAGAATTGACATTTTCTCTTCATCACTGACAAAACCTGTATATATAATATCAGGATGCTCAAATCGCTCCATAGCCAACCCACCTACCAATACTAATCTTAATATTGAATCTGAATATTTCTTCTTATAATTCACAAAATAGGTAAGTAAACGATGAATCTTTTTAGGAGTAATACGGCCAATATATAACAAATATTTCTCTGGTAATTGAAACTTTTCTTTTGTCATCGCCCAATCTGCGGATAAAGACTCCTCTATTCCTACACTCAATATCCCATGAGCTCCCAAAGCCTTACCCAAGATATTTTCAGCAAGTCTCTGTTCCTCTCAGTATTAAAACCAACATAAGCTATCTTTGAAAAGCAGAGGTTAATACTGAACGGAAAGAAATACCCATATTATGCATTGTAGGAATAGCTATCGTTTTTCTACCTGCATACAATGCAGTATAATAAAAAGTGACATAATCAGAAGACATCGCTATAAATGCTTTATATTCATCTACATGTTCACGAATATACTCGTTCAATGCGGATGAATAGAACTTATCGCTATTCATTGCCTGTACTTCCAGATCATTTTTATAAGACCACACAGGAAACAAATAAGACAAATATTTCAAGATTCCTAATTTAAAAAGGAACTGACGTAACTTTCTTGCAGGTTTAGCCTTTTTCGCGAAACAACGCTCTTTTTCGTGCTGGATTGGATTTGTTCTAAAACGACGGACCAACACTTTATTCCATTCTTCCGTGCCTTCCGGATATGTATTCTCGCCTGTTGCAACATCTCTGACACAGGTAGTAAGCACTTCCACGTCATAATCTTCCACCAGTCGCTCAGCCAACATCTGACAATGATATTCTGCGCCACCATTTATATTTTTGCCATACCTGACAACAACAAAGCAACCTTTTCTTTCTGCATAGCTTTTCTAATATTATATTCCATCTACGAGAGCGCTTGAATCGCACTTCTCATTCGTCCTATAATTATCTTCCAATCATAATTTTCCTGAACATAACGACGCCCTTTCTCTCCCATCTGTTGACGCAATACTTCAGACTCCTCCAGACATCGTAGCTTTCGCACAAAATCCCGCCGATTCATATAGTATAAAGCCGCATAATCACTCTTCACACAATGTTCTTTCAGAACATTACACTGCCCATTGACTAACATCGCCTTACCCTCACTCATTGTTTCAAGTAAAATGAGCGACAAGCTTTCATACTTCGAAGGATTCACAATTACTTTAGCATTCAACTGGATAGCAACTTTCTCCGCATCACCAACAAAACCTGTATAAATTATATCCGGATGTTCAACTGTCTTGCCAAAGATACCTCCAACCAAAACCAGCTTCAACCGGGAAGCTATATATTTCTTCTTGTAGCCTAAAAAGTAATCAACAATATTATTCAACTTTATAGCATCGATTCTCCCAACATACAGTAGATAGTCCTCCGGCAAATTATATTTTACCTTTGTTTGCTTCCAATCAGCAGCCTTCGTCTTCTCTATACCTACACTAATAATACCATTAGCAGCTAAAGGTTTTCCAACGATATTCTCGACTAACTTCTGTTCTGCTTCTATATTAAACCCAATATATGCAACCTTAGAAAAAACAGATGTAATAATAGAACGAAAAGAAGAACCGTTATTATGCATGGTAGGAATAAGGATCGTTTTCTCCGGTGCATACATCGCAGTATAATAGGTGTGAGGAAAAAAAGAAAGTGGAATGAATGCTTTATAAAAAGCTTTGTTTTCTCTTATAAAGGTATACATCGAGGATGAATAAAAGACCTGACTATTCAAAGCTTTTATTTCTTCTTCCTCTTTATAATGCCAAATTGGCTTCACATAGGACAATGGTTTCAAAAGACGACATCTATACAGAAAGTGTCTCACTTCTTTGCCGGAGCCGCTTGTCGCACATAGCTCTTATGTAAGTCCGGCTCAACAGGGTCCGAATAGAATCGACGTACCAAAACACCATTCAAAGTTTCTTTTCCTTCAGGGTATTCATTTTCACCGGTAACATAATTCTTGACGCACGTAGTTAATACTTCAACATCATAATCATTCACAAGCCTTTCTGCCAGCATACGACAATGATATTCAGCACCCCCGTTTATATCTTTTCCATAACGAACTACTACAAAAGCTATCTTTTCCTTAGTCATTCTAGTCAATCAACAATTTGTGCTTTCTCTTGAATATAGCACGATAACCACGATATAGCATTCTATAGAAACCGAAGTGTTTACACATAAAATATCGTTTGATTGACATACTCGGGCCTAATTGCCAAGGAGTAATATGACGATATTCGCGCATTTTCAGCATTGTTTCATCTATTATATCTTCAAAAGCCGGTGATGGAGGACACAATAAAGTGTGGTTAACCAAATGAATACCTCTCTTAAGTACACCAACAGAAGATTCGTCTCCAAGCTCTGCATTCTGAATAAACTTATCCTGCTCATAAAGACTCAGGAAATAATGATATTCCTTTACCGGGTCATAACCTCCACGAGTAATACTTTCATTCTTATGAATCATATAATGGTATTTAGAGACACAACTCAATACCACTTTCTGAGAGCTATAGAATACTTATATATAATACAGCCACGTCTTCATAAACTCGTCCGACAGGGAATGAAAGGCGGTCAAACAATTTACGTTTAAAAAGTTTCGCCCATAAATAGTTCTTTACCAAGTCATTCTTCACCAAAGCACGTATAATTTCCTTCTTGGAAAAGATATGCAACTTACCGGTATTGTTGATTATCTTGGAGGGCCTTCCTTCTTGCTCAAGGAGATAAGTACAAGCAGAGACATCCGCATCATGCTCTACCATCAATGTGTAAAGATACTGATACATATCATGATCAATCCAGTCATCACTGTCTACAAAGCCCAAGAGTTCTCCCGTAGCTGCAGCCAAACCGGCATTACGGGCAGCACTCACCCCACTATGAGGTAAATGAATAGTCTTAATGCGCTGATCCATACGCGCAAACTCATCACAAATACTGGAGGAGCCGTCGTCAGAACCATCATCAACTAAGATAATCTCAAGGTTCTTATAGGTCTGCTCCAGTATAGATTGCAGACAAGTCTTCAAATAGTCCTTTACATTATAAACAGGCACTATAAGACTAATCAATGGTCCAGAGATATTAGCATTCATATTATTCTACTTGTCAACTTTTTATTTTTACTGCAGCCCCTTCTATATAGAAGGCTATATAACAAGGAATACTGCAAAACTACCCTCAAATTTAAATAAATTTCACACTCTTCTGTGATTCGATAATACAATCTAAACACTCTCAAATCAAACAATTACCTCTTATTTGCCATTTATACAGTATAATTCGTCTAGTTTCCAAAGTTCATTCAAAGATTTCCACTGTTTATCATTCAGGTTAATTTTCCCGTTATTTTTCTTTTTGTAAGCTATTATTCTGTGTTTGCGGCAATTCTATCGGTCGGGGATAAAATTCTCCGCCTCCCGTCACATTGATCCGCCTCTTTAATTCATTCGCTTTCAACCACAAATCATCCGCAAACGGGCAATGTTCACTGATTATTTTCCAGTCGAACAGCTCCTCTCCATACCAACGGGAAGGATAATAAATTCCTCCGCATCCAATGGCTACATTCTGCAAAGAGCTATTCACCGGCATCATAAACACCTTCGGCCATTTTCTATACACCGAAAAAGTATTCCCATCCATACGAATTTTCCGGATAACATTTCCGCAAACCGTGTCCGGATACTGATATGACAAAGAAAGCAAACGCTCAATCGTATTTCGGGGGTAAATCAGATCATCATCTACTGTAATCACTTTATGATCCGGGTATTCCCGAAAAACATAATAATACTTTTTATGAGAACGGAAATTCTCAGGTACAAATTTAAATTTCACTCCATTAGCTGTCAGTTTTCTGAGTTCTTCCGGCAGATCGTTCAACCGTCCGGGAAACTCCTGTTCTGACAACCACACAATTATATCTGCGGGAACATATGTCTGCCACAGAATTGACTTCAACACCAAGTGAAGTTGAGAAATACGAGGAGGAAATGTCGTCAATGAAACTATGACTTCCGAGTTATTCAATAATGCCGGAGCATCAAAACCCTGTTGGTAGGCACGAACGACCTTATCGTGGTATTTTGCTCTTCTCCATCTGCAAGGCAAGGAATATATATGCCGATAAAAACCTCCTTTTTCTTTATAGGAGACCAGTTTCTCCTCTTCCCGTGTATAGCGGTCGTAATAACTGTTCGCCTCAACTGTTTTACCTCGTAACTCACCCTTCACAATACCCAAAGAGGCCCATTTCACTTTTGCACTACGGGTATGCTTCCTTATATCACGGTTCTTCTGGATGGATTCTTTCGTTTTATACCCCCTTGCGTGGTCCAGATGAAGACATACGGTAGAATAACGTATCTGCATACCATGAATCCCATAATTCTCCAGACGCTCTCCAAATTCACGATCTTGTCCACCGTATTGCATGCGCTCGTCAAAACCATTCACTGCCAGAATATCGTTTAGCCAACCGGAAGCATTATGTCCGTTCCAGCTTGCTTTGGTAGGTGTAAATGTGTTTAACAGCCATCTTTTAAATCCTGTAGCAGTCAGTTTATTATTTTTAAAAGAAGCAGGCATTCCTTTTCCTCTCATCCATTGCAGGTCAAAACATCTGCCGGATAATATATCATCTTTCGTAAGATCTTTCGACAAATCCATACTCAACTTATGATATCCGCCGGACAGGAAACGTCCTTTGCGGCGAAGACGCAGATGAGTTGATACGAAATCTTTGCGCGGAATACAATCACCATCACTAAAAAGCAGATAATCTGTTTGTGCAGCCTGTATCCCCTTATTCAGGATATCACATTTACGGAATCCCTTATCTTCGTGCCATACATGTTTCACCCGAAAAGTCAATTGCGGAGTTACCCTCTGCAACATATCATAGGTTTCTTTTCGCGAACCATCATCGGCCACAATCAATTCAAAGCTTTTTAGTATCCTGGGCTTCATATCCCCACAACACCTTCTCCAGCCATGCAGGCTGATTACAAGTTGACAACACGACTGACATCTGCAAAGGAGCAAGCTTTCCGGCTAAAACGGATAATAGAATAATTGCACTCCATCTCTCCCTCAGCCCAATAAAAGTTCTCTCGAGATTTCCTTCCAAAGGGTCAAATCCATACGAACAGCGTTATGAACGTTTTCCTCCTTATGCAAACGGACCAGGCATAATTCATAATCCTCATCCGGCATTTCTTCCAGATCTGCATGATGAGCCAGCAAGTAGTCCTGTACTTTGCTATCCGGGCAAATAACATTATTTTCAAAAACAACTATCATTAATTATCCTCCTTTAGCCATTAAATATCCAACTGAAACCAAACCTGATGTCTGCGTCGGTATCTGTTCCAGAATTTCTTTCTGTAATGCAGAATCAAACGCACACATTCTTCCTCATCCATCTTTCTCGAACGGGCATATTCTTTTCCCAACAGGATAAAGAAGGGCGTCTGCCCCCATAAACGGGCAAAATTCGCACAACCTTTCTTAATATCCACTTCACCAAAATGCATTCTGTTAATATCCACCAGTGAGAAATGATATTCTTCTCCTATCTTATCATACAGGATATTTCCCGGTGAATAGTCCAAATGTAAAATTCCGGCTTCATGCAAGCGCGCTGTGAATTCCGCAAAAGCGGTCACTACATCTGCACAGCTTTCTATGTCTGCATTGCCAAACTGGCAAAAGTTATATCGATAGGGAGATTGTATGCTCATAAAATATGAATGACCAATCAATCCCATCTTTGTTTCTTCTATATATGCAATAGGACAAGGGGTTTCAAATCCTTTCTCCAACAGTTTCTCCGGATAAACAAAAGCCCGCTTTCCCTTTCGAAGGGCGAAAAAAGCATAAGCAATCCTATTTATCAGCGGAGGTATGGCATACCGTTTCACGTTAATATCCAATCCATCCACCGTGATCATCTTTATCAAATTCCGCCCGGAATGAATTACCGTTCCTAATGTCTCAAAGTCCTCAGGAATACGTTCTACATATTCTCTCAGATATTCGTATTTGGGGTTAATCATTATCTTCATCTTACGAAAAAACAAGAATGGTCATACTTCTCTTCATCTCTCAACTCTTTTGCCCGGTCATCTTAAAATATTTATCCAACACAAGCAGTGATATCAAATTTTCTCTTCTCTTATCTTTAAACTGGGACACATATTCATGGGCATGTCTGATGATCTCCAATGATTCGTCTACATGCTCTATATAGTAATTCAACCGTTCTTCCAAATCAGAGAAATCCGGCTTTATTTCAATATAATGATAATCGGGAATAAGCGTGCCTTCCATAAACCATGTCTCACAGGTAGGTCGAGGCATCACTGCTATTGAATTCGATGACATCACCCATTTCAGGTTGCTGGCCACATCGATTCCTTCAAGAGCCATTATGAATTTATAATCCAAATGCTCATTAATCGTTTTCTTCTCCGTGCGCCACTCTACCGGGTCGGTCGTATTTTTACTGACATCTCCCAAATCGCACATCGGATGATGAAAATACATCTCCATAAACATCTTCCTGGAAGGTTTTCCTTTTACCTTTCCGCGAAAGATTACCATATTTTTCTTCTCAGTAAAAGCCTTCTTATCGTCTACAAATATAAAATGACGAACCTTATCCAGTTTCATCACAATCGAATTCGCATTATCCTCTGTCAGAGGACGGCTTTTCACAATAGAGGGATAGTCGGGGACAAATGTCACATCACCAGGACAGAAGCCCCACTGAAACTGATCGGAAAACCAACGGGTATATTGATAAGTATCAAAGAAATACACTTTTTGCTTGCTCATCTTATGCTCTGAAAGACGCGGAGCAGAGGAAGGTAATGGCACCGTTCCGGAAAGTTTATTGTAATAGTCAACACGACGTTCTATATAGTCTTTGTCCTTCCGACGGGATAATGAAGATAACCTCCCTTGTAACCGTAGCCGGAAAATACCTTTCGGAATGATAAGTCTGAGAGCATTTACCGAATAGTAAATGAACTTAGGATTTTTCCCGCTACGCAACTTATATAAAAGTTTATTCTTCATTCTTGTTTCATATATCAGGAGTATTTGTCTCCTAATTGATTATTCCTTCAATCTTCGCTATTACCTGTTCGGGTTTTATTTCTCTCAGGCAGGCATAATCGCCTCGCCAACATGGTTTTTGCCCATACACAGAGCAAGGGCGGCACGACAGTTCGAGTTGTACTGTATTGACCGGCAACTGTTTCCATCCCATAAATCCGGCATAAGGATGAGTAGCTCCCCAGACAGAGATCACCGGAATATTGACCAGCGAAGCCAGATGCATATTTGCCGAATCCATCGAGAGCATCACATCCAGATGGCTCATAAGATTCAGGCTCGGTACGCATATTCAGCTTACCAATCATAGAAACGACGGTAGGATATTTCGCCACCCAGCCATCGAATACTTCCTGTTCACTCTTACCACCTCCGAAAAGGAAAACCTTCACCTTCGGATCAGCGGCAAAATGGGCTACTATCTGCTCCTGCAACTCAATAGGATAAATCTTACCTACGTGCTTGGCAAAAGGAGCTATACCAATCCATTTCAAATTATCTTTTGTACCCGCAACAGGTTCTATCTCTGCAAAATTCCCTTTTCCGTCTCCATAAATTGAAGAAAAGTTCAGTAATACAGGAAAGCCCAGTTTCTCCAGCACATCGGCATAGCGGCGGAAAGAACTTTTCTGGTTCTCCAGCACTTTATGCCGACGGCGAACCAATTTTTCTTTTCCCGCTCTACCTTTGCATATAGATGCCACAGGTATATTAGCAAGCCGAAATCTCAGGCACAAGTATTTCGTACGAAGCACATGATGAAAGTCCGCCACATAATCGAAACGCTTTGCCTTCAGTTCCGAATAAAGGGTATTCAACCCCCACAATCCTTTATGTTTACCCGTCAGATCAGCACCGATAAAACTCACATTAGCAGGAAGTCCCTGAAAAAAGCGGTTGCCACACAGCACGACTCAACACAGTAATTTCAAGTTGAGGATATTGCACTGCCAGCGAATGTACTACCGGTATCGTCATGGCTACATCGCCAAGAGCCCGAGAAACGGATAATGAGAATACGCGCCATTCGTTATTTTTTTAGCATAAAGCACCGGATTCAATGCCGGGTCATTATACATCTTCATCTGTTTGTATACTTTCATATATTTCTTCCCTGCTTCGATATCAGACAGTAACTGATCGATAGCTGAAGAAAGGTCTTTCCGTTGTTCCAGCAGAATATCCAGTTTCACCTGGCATTGTGCACGATGTTCTTCCGTCGTATCCGTACGCTCCACTTCCTGCTGCATGTGGTAAATTTTCAAAGCAAGAATAGAGAGACGGTCTACTGCCCAGGCAGGACTTTCCGTATTGATGGTAGCATCTGCCAGCGGCTTTACATCCTTATATCGATCAAGAAAATAGCTGTCGATCAACTCAACCAGATCCGTACGGTCCTGATTGGATTTATCGATTCTTCTCTTTAAAGCTACGGCTGCTACCGGATCTATCTGAGGATCACGGATAATATCTTCGAAATGCCATTGCACAGCATCAATCCAGTTTTTCAGATACAAGTAATACTCTATCGACTTCAACTCGTAAGGATTGTTCATCGGCGCATCTACGCTATCCGTCACATGGTAATCTGTTGTCGATTTCCAAAAAATATCATTGCAAAGGTTACTAAATGTCATAATCTTAACTAGCTAATAGATGTATAATAGGACAAAGCTATGTAATATTTTTCAGACAAGCAACCGTTTCTTACTTTTTTATTTCTTACCTTTGTCTGAGCTAAAATGGAATTGTATATGAAAATTATTATAGACGATAAGATACCTTATATAAAAGAGGCAGCAGAGAAAATTGCCGACGAGGTAATTTACGCACCGGGAAAGGATTTTACACGGGAACTGATACAGGATGCGGACGCACTCATCATCCGGACCCGCACTCACTGCAACCGGGAATTGCTGGAAGGCAGCAAAGTAAAATTCATCGCTACGGCAACCATCGGGTTCGACCATATCGACACCGAATATTGCAAGCAGGCAGGTATCGAGTGGGCGAATGCTCCGGGATGCAATTCCGCTTCGGTAGCTCAATATATACAGTCATCTCTTCTGGTCTGGAAATCTCTTCAAAATAAAAAATTAGACGAGCTGACTATCGGCATTATCGGTGTAGGTAATGTAGGAAGCAAGGTAGCCAAAGCAGCACAGGATTTCGGCATGCGTGTACTGCTGAATGATTTGCCCAGAGAAGAGAAAGAAGGGGGCACAACATTCACTCCACTAGAGAGAATAGCCAAAGAATGTGATATCATCACCTTTCACGTACCTTTATATAAGGAAGGGAAATATAAAACGTTCCATCTGGCAGACGAGAATTTCTTCCGGTCTCTCCAACGGAAGCCTGTTATCATCAACACTTCAAGGGGAGAAGTGATCGAAACAAATGCCCTGCTGGAAGCCATTGACAACGGTACAATCTCAGACGCAGTGATCGATGTATGGGAACACGAACCGGAAATCAACCGCGAGTTACTGGATAAAGTACTTATAGGTACTCCGCATATTGCCGGATACTCTGCCGATGGCAAAGCGAATGCAACCCGAATGTCACTGGACTCCATCTGCCGTTTTTTCCACCTGAATGCAACTTACGAGATTAACCCTCCCGCCCCACTCTCACCTGTCATCGAAGCCAAAGACCGGGAAGAAGCTCTGCTGAAGATGTACAATCCCGCCGAAGACAGCAACCGGTTAAAATCCCAACCGGAACTATTCGAAACATTACGGGGAGATTATCCATTGCGGAGAGAGGAAAAGGCATATATACAGGTATTAGGTAATACCTAATACTTATTAACCTAATATTTCTTCCACAATACGGGGAAAGTGCTCATATTCCAAAGCATGTACTTTCTTTGCGACTTCTTCGGGAGAATCATCGGGAAGTACAGGACAGGTAGCCTGGAAGATAATGCTTCCTTCGTCATAGTGTTCATTAATATAATGTATAGTAATACCACTTTCTTTTTCGCCCGCAGCCACCACAGCTTCGTGAACTTTGTCTCCGTACATACCTTTGCCACCGAACTTCGGCAGAAGAGCAGGATGTATATTTATAATTTTATCGGGATAAGCATGCAAAAGCAAATCCGGCACGCGAACAAGGAATCCTGCCAGCACAATAAAGTCAATGCGATATTCCTGCAAAATAGCCAGAATTTCATCTCCGGCAATCCAGTCCTCCTTTGGGAACACGTTACAGGGCACTTTCAGGCGATGCGAACGTTCCAAAACGTAGGCGTCACTTTTATTAGAAAGTACCAACGAAACCTGAACGGAATCGTTTTTTTGGAAATACCGGATAATATTCTCGGCATTTGAACCGGAACCGGAAGCGAAAATTGCGATGTTTTTCTTCATAACTCTCAAATTCGATGCACAAAACAGTGAAAAATGTGCAAAACATTGCATTTATTTAGTCAAATATTTGCGCAAAACGATAAATATTCATTCCTTTGCACCGCAAATTTAAAGAAATAAAACTAATTATTAATTAAAAACTTAAAGTTATGTCTGAAATTGCATCAAGAGTAAAAGCGATTATCGTTGATAAATTAGGCGTAGAAGAATCAGAAGTTACAACCGAAGCAAGCTTCACTAACGACCTGGGAGCAGATTCTCTTGACACTGTAGAACTTATCATGGAATTCGAAAAAGAATTCGGTATCTCTATTCCTGATGACCAAGCAGAAAAGATTGGTACTGTAGGTGATGCTGTATCTTATATCGAAGAACACGCTAAGTAATTCGATTTCATCAATATGGAATTAAAAAGAGTGGTAGTAACAGGCCTTGGCGCCATTACTCCCGTTGGCAACAGCGTTCCCGAATTTTGGGAAAACATTGTGAACGGGGTTAGTGGAGCAGGGCCTATTACTCATTTTGATGCGTCGTTATTCAAGACCCAATTCGCATGCGAAGTGAAAAACTTCGATGTAACTAAATATATCGACCGTAAAGAGGCAAGAAAGATGGACTTATACACCCAGTATGCTGTCGCCGTTGCCAAAGAAGCGGTAGCAGACTCCGGTCTTGATGTCGAAAAAGAAGACTTGAACAAAATCGGTGTTATTTTTGGCGCCGGTATTGGTGGTATACATACATTTGAAGAGGAAGTAGGCAACTACTACACTCGTCAGGAAATGGGTCCGAAGTTTAATCCGTTCTTCATTCCAAAGATGATTTCGGATATTGCAGCCGGACAGATTTCTATCATGTATGGTTTCCATGGTCCTAACTACGCGACTTGTTCGGCATGTGCTACCTCAACCAACGCCATTGCAGATGCATTTAACCTGATTCGTCTGGGTAAAGCAAATGTAATTGTATCCGGTGGTTCGGAAGCAGCAATCTTCCCCGCAGGTGTAGGCGGTTTCAACGCTATGCACGCCTTGTCAACACGCAACGACGAAGCTTCTAAAGCTTCACGTCCGTTTAGCGCAAGCCGTGATGGTTTCGTTATGGGCGAAGGTGGCGGTTGCCTGATCCTGGAAGAACTGGAACACGCTAAGGCCCGTGGTGCGAAAATCTATGCAGAAGTTGCCGGTGTAGGTATGTCTGCAGATGCTCATCACTTGACAGCTTCTCATCCGGAAGGTCTTGGTGCCAAACTGGTAATGATGAATGCACTGGAAGATGCAGAAATGGATCCGAAAGAAGTAGATTACATCAACGTTCACGGAACATCTACTCCGGTAGGTGATATTTCAGAAGCGAAAGCGATTAAAGAAGTATTCGGTGATCACGCATACGAACTGAACATCAGTTCTACAAAATCAATGACGGGTCACTTGCTGGGAGCTGCCGGTGCGGTAGAATCTATCGCCAGTATCCTTGCCATCAAGAACGGCATTGTTCCTCCGACTATCAACCATGAAGAAGGTGACAACGACGAGAACATTGACTACGACCTTAATTTCACGTTCAACAAGGCTCAGAAACGTGAGGTTAATGTTGCCCTGTCCAATACTTTTGGATTTGGTGGTCACAATGCGTGCGTTATCTTCAAGAAATACGCTGAATAAAACGTGCTACGTAACCAAATAAATAAGATAAGGCTCCTGTTCCGCAAGGACAGAGAGTCTTATCTTTGTTTTTACCGGATACTCGGATTTTATCCGCGCGATATCCGGATCTACGAACAAGCGCTCCTGCACAAGTCATCTGCCGTCCGCTCCGAAATGGGACGTCTGTTGAATAATGAGCGACTGGAGTTCTTGGGTGACGCCATTCTTGACGCCATCGTAGGAGATATTGTCTACAAACGTTTCGAAGGGAAACGGGAAGGTTTCCTGACCAACACACGTTCCAAGATCGTACAACGGGAGACCTTGAACAAGTTAGCCGTGGAAATCGGTCTGGACAAACTGGTAAAATATTCCACCCGTTCTTCCTCGCACAATAGTTATATGTACGGAAATGCTTTCGAAGCATTTATCGGAGCGATCTACCTGGACCAAGGATATGAACGCTGCAAACAGTTTATGGAGCAGCGAATCATTAATCGTTATATTGATCTGGACAAAATCTCCCGTAAAGAGGTCAACTTCAAGTCCAAGCTCATCGAATGGAGCCAGAAGAATAAGATGGAGGTTTCCTTTGAGTTGATTGAGCAGTTCCTCGACCACGACAGCAACCCCGTATTCCAGACAGAAGTTCGCATCGAAAGGGCTTCCAGCCGGAACAGGTACGGGATATTCCAAGAAAGAATCTCAGCAGAATGCCGCACAGATGGCTATAAAGAAGGTAAAAGACCAGGCTTTCATGGATACAGTCAATGAAGTAAAAGCGCAGCATTCGATGCCGCCTGAAGCAGAGGCTGAAGCATTGGAAACAAAGGCTGAAGCATTGGAAGCTGAGATTGCGGAACCTGAAGTTACAGATGAAATCGCAAATGATGAAACCGGGACTGCAAATGAAACCGAGAGTGTTAATGATCAAACTGAGACTGTTAATGATGAAACCGGGACTGTAAATGACAAGACTGCTTCGTAAATGAAGCAGCCACAAACAAAAAGCTACAGGTAAAAAGTCTACTAACAGTCAAACGACAGACAGACCATAGATGAGATGCTACTATAAAAGCTTAAGTTAACCGAAACAGATCCCCATACGGCGACCTTGGATCACTAAATCGTGATCTTCAGTGACTAACTTCAACTTACCGGCAACTTCTTCAAGAGGGATAGACGAAATATCATCTCCTTTCAGGGCAATCATACGCCCGAATTGTCCGTTGGCAATCAGTTCTGTCGCATGCCCTCCCATACGGGTGGAAAGGTTACGGTCGAAAGGAGTAGGCGAACCGCCACGCTGAATATATCCCAATACGGTCTCACGCGTCTCGATCCCCGTTTCATACTCTATTTCCTGCGCGATGTATTCCGCAGCACGTTTTCTGCCATCCGTCAGGATACCTTCCGCTACCACTACAATGGAATAGGGCTTTCCTTTTTTCAGTCTTTCGAGAATTGTATTTCCTATATTCTTGATGTTGTAAGGGATTTCGGGGACAAGAATGACATCACCCCCACCTGCCATACCGGAATACAAAGCAATCCAGCCGGCTTTATGCCCCATCACCTCAATGACCATGACCCTTTTGTGAGAACTGGCGGTGGAATGCAAACGGTCGATGGCATCTGTAGCGATGCTCACGGCAGAGTCAAATCCAAAGGAAATATCCGTTCCCCAAATATCATTATCAATGGTTTTGGGGACTGATACGATGTTGACGCCCATTGCGGCAAATTTAGCGGCAGTTTTCTGCGTCCCGTTTCCTCCGATACAGACAACACAATCCAACCCCATTTCCTTAATATTCTGAAGAATCAGTGCCGGTTTGTCGACATCCGAGACGACACCTCCCTTTTTAAAAGGTTTCTCGCGCGAAGTACCCAGCATTGTTCCGCCCTGGTTCAACAGTCCGGATAAGGATTTATCAGTAAAGGGCTCTATGTCTTTTGTCAGCAAACCTTGAAAACCACTATGAATTCCTATTACTTCCATCCCATAGTGATTGATAGCAGTTTTGCACACGCCACGAATAGTGGCATTTATACCGGGGCAGTCTCCTCCGGAAGTCAGGATTCCAATTCTCATTGTCGTTTTTTTTAGTCAGAAACTCGGGATTCAAGGAAAGTCGCCAATTTTTAACGATTATTTCCGACGTAAAGATAGAAAAAAAAGATAAATAAGGTTACTTTTGCACGACTAAACATTATTATGTTAAAGCAGAAATGAATATTACAAAGATTATTAGTAAGACTTTCGATTCCCGTTTAAAACAGATAGACCTTTATGCTAGTCAGGCTAGTGAGATACAGCATCGTGTGCTGAGTCGCTTAGTGAACCAAGCCTGCACAGACAGAGTGGGGAAAAAAGTACGACTACGCCTCCATCCGTAGCTACGAGGATTTCAGAAAGCGCCTTCCAATACAGACTTATGAGGAAATCAAACCTTATGTAGAGCGTTTGCGGGCAGGGGAACAGAATCTGCTTTGGCCTTCGGAAATTCGCTGGTTTGCCAAATCATCCGGAACGACCAATGATAAGAGCAAATTCCTGCCTGTCAGCAAAGAAGCACTGGAAGACATTCACTACAGAGGCGGTAAAGACGCTGCGGCACTCTATTTTCGTATCAATCCGGACAGCCACTTTTTCTCGGGAAAAGGGTTGATTCTGGGAGGAAGCCACAGTCCGAACCTCAATTCCAATCATAGTTTAGTAGGCGACTTGTCAGCCATTCTGATTCAGAATGTCAATCCGCTGATCAATTTCATCCGCGTACCGAGCAAGAAAATCGCTTTGATGAGCGAATGGGAGACTAAAATAGAGGCGATAGCCAACAGTACCATCCCGGTCAATGTGACCAGTTTGTCCGGCGTGCCTTCGTGGATGCTGGTACTTATCAAGCGTATTCTCGAGAAAACCGGTAAGCAAACACTGGAAGAAGTATGGCCGAATCTGGAGGTATTCTTCCACGGTGGGGTGGCTTTCACTCCTTACCGTGAACAGTACAAACAGGTCATTCACTCGCCAAAGATGCATTATGTAGAGACTTACAATGCTTCCGAAGGATACTTTGGTACGCAGAATGACCTTTCGGACCCGTCTATGCTGTTGATGATCGATTATGGTATCTTCTACGAGTTCGTTCCACTGGAAGAAGTCGATGAAGAGAATCCACATGCTTACTGCCTCGAAGAGGTGGAACTTAACAAGAATTATGCGATGGTGATTTCTACGTCGTGCGGATTATGGCGATACATGATCGGCGATACGGTGAAGTTTACCAGCAAAAATCCGTATAAGTTCGTCATCACAGGACGGACGAAGCACTTCATCAATGCTTTTGGTGAAGAATTGATTGTGGATAATGCCGAGAAAGGGCTGGCTAAGGCTTGCGCCGAAACAGGAGCGCAGATTTGCGAATATTCTGCCGCACCGGTATTTATGGACGAACATGCCAAATGCCGTCACCAATGGTTAATAGAATTTGCCAAGATGCCGGATTCCGTAGAGAAATTTGCCGCCATACTCGACGCCACCTTGAAAGAGGTCAATTCGGACTATGAGGCGAAACGCTGGAAAGATATTGCCCTGCAGCCATTGGAAGTGATCGTAGCCCGTCCGGGACTGTTTCATGACTGGCTGGCACAGAAAGGCAAGTTAGGCGGACAGCATAAGGTACCCAGACTAAGCAATACACGCAATTATATCGAAGCAATGCTTACGCTGAATAACGAATAAACCTTATTCGAGTAATCAAATCATTATTTTACAGGAGGTTCCCTACGGTGTTACGCAAAGTATTCACCGCAGGGCAATCTAATGTGCCGGCTTGAAAACAGGCACCAAAGTGTTTCAAACAATTTCAAATGCTTGAAACACTTTGTTTCATGCGGTGAAACACTTTGTTTCACGCCGAGAAACACTTTGTTTCATTACTTGGAACACTTTGTTTCAAGGCATGAAACACTCTGTTTCAACGGTTGAAACAAGTCGTGAAACTACCGGCCGCATTTCTCCGTCCTATAAGAGAATGCTTTTCGATATTATTCCTTCTGTTGATGAAGCTGATGTGTTGCAGACAGTGCCTCCGTAATGATTCCACCACCCAATAACAAACCATCTTTATAGAAGGCAGCAGCTTGCCCGGAAGCAATGGCCGTCAATGGTTCGTGAAGCTGTACATGCAGGAGATTATCAGGTGTGATCGTTACCGTGCAATGGTTTTCCTGTTTCCGATAGCGTATTTTCACAATCACATCGGGATGTCCCAACAAACGTTCCCGACTAACGATGTTCCAATCTTTAAGCAGCATCTCCGTTTTTTCCAGCGCCTGAAGGGAAGAGAGCACTACCTCATTCTTCTCGGGACGGATTTCCTTCACAAAGACAGGCCGATTCAGATGAATCCCCAAGCCACGCCGCTGTCCGATGGTATAAAAAGGATAGCCTTCGTGCCAAGCTATAAAATCCCCCTTTTCATCGACAAATCTTCCACGGCTGACCTGCGCTGACCAAAACTGACCAAAGCTGACCTGGTGCTGACCAAAGCTGACCAACCACTTTTTCAGAAAGCTCCGATAATCCATCGGACAAAAGCAAACGCCCAAACTGTCCCTTTTCACCGCTACTTTCTGAAATCCCCGTCCGGCAGCAAAAGCACGTGCCTCCACTTTGGTAATATCCCCCATCGGCAGCAACATTCTCTGAAGAATATCCTGTTTGAGTCCCCATAAGAAAAAGGTCTGATCTTTGTCCGAATCTGCAGCATAAGTGATATAATAAGTATCATCCACCTTTACTTTCCGTACATAATGCCCCGTAGCAATATAAAAAATCCCCATTTCATCGGCAATTTTGGAAAGAAGAGGCCATTTCAGATAGTTATTGCACAATGTGCAAGGCACAGGAGTATGCCCCACCATATATTCACGCACAAAATATTCGATGATCTGTTCGCGGAATATCTCACGGGCATCATACGTAATATGACGAATACCCAAACGCCCTGCCAGGTGACGGGCATCCTCCAGATACTCGGTCGAGTCATTCAACTCATAGAAACGGAAAGTAACTCCGGTCACCTCATATCCGGCTTCCAGCAATCGCATGGCAGCTACGGAACTATCCGTACCACCGCTCATTCCCAACAATACTCGTTTGTTTTCTTCCATCATGCTGCAAAATTAAGGATTTTCCCGTATCTTTGTTTGTTAAAGCCTGAAGAGAATGGAAGAGAAAGCAATTACCGGACAAGTTATCATCGTTTTAACCGAGCATCTGACGTTCGGCACACTGCTGATACCTTACATGGCGGAGCAATCTGACGACGGCACATGGCAACTCATAGAGCAGGCTTTTCACGCTTCTCCCGAAGCAATCAGCCGGATGAACGAGGCTGAACGGCAGGCCATCGACATCGCCTCTCATTATACAGAAAAATATCTGATGGGAGTCTACTCACGAGAGAAAACAGTATCCCGTTTTCTGCGTAAATTGTCCGAAGATCCGGAACGGATAAAGAACAATATCCGCCCATTCATCGAGAAAAAGCTACAGGAGATGCTGGCATTGATACGCTATCACAACCTTCCTCTGTACCAAAAACAGGTCGGGAGCAAACTGCTATATGCCCATCACGCCTACCGTGTTCATCCTCACGATGTGGAAATTCACTTCATGTTTCTTGCTGACGAGACAACTTTCCGTTATCAGCTGCAATGTTATTATGACGGACAGCCACTCTCACTGAGTGAGCAGAAACCTGTCATCGTGCTGACTTCCTCGCCGTCTGCTCTCTTATTGGGGATGGAACTATACTTTTTCCCCATATCGAGAGTGTACGCATCCTGCCTTTCACCAAGAAAAAAGAAGATCAGCGTTCCAGCCTCCCAAATTGAGAAATATATCGATAACATCGTGATTCCGATAGCACGCTATCATGAGATTACAACTCAGGGACTGAATATCGTTGAAAAGACGTACGCATGCGAAGCCGTCCTGTCTCTCGAAGATACCATTTACGACGAACAAATGTTGCGACTCAGTTTCCGTTATGGCGACCAGACGTTTACTCCCGACACCGTGACCGAAATGAAGAAGATCATTTACCGAAACGACTTCGGCGAGATATTTTTCTTCCGCCGGGATAGTAATGCCGAAAAAGAGAAACTCCGGATGTTAACGGATTCCGGTTTGCAACGGGTCAGCGACGTCCATTTCAAGCTGTCGCCCGATGCCTCCGAAAAGACAATTACCGAATGGATCAGTACATATCGGGAGATGCTCCAACAGTCTTTTCTGCTGACCGGAAATATGGGGAATACTCCCTACTGTCTGGACGAAATCCACATCGAACAAAGCTGTGATGACGAACCGGACTGGTTTGAACTGCATATCACAGTTGTCATCGGGCAGCTGCGTATCCCTTTCTCACGTTTCCGCAAGCATATCCTCGAAGAGAAAAGAGAATTTCTGCTGCCGGACGGACGCATGATTCTCTTGCCGGAAGAATGGTTCAGCAAATATGGAAACCTGCTGGAATTAGGAACGCAAACAGAAACAGGGATTCGCCTGAAGCCCACTTTTGTCGGTGCCGTACAATCGGCTTTAGAAGAAAGCAGTCCCCAAAACCTGCCTTTCAGGAGAGAGATACACAATATCCCCGTTCCCCAAGGAGTGAAAGCACAGCTACGCCCCTATCAGCAGAAAGGATTCTCGTGGATGGTACAGTTGAACAAACAAGGATTCGGCGGTTGTCTGGCAGATGACATGGGGCTTGGGAAGACACTCCAGACGCTTACCCTGCTACAATATATATACAAACCGTTTTCCACCGATACAGCTACTGCTCCTATGGGGTCTGTATCTACAGAAATCCCGGCATCTGACAGTCAGCCGGATAAGGAATGTACTGCCGGAACTCCGCCTGCCAGAGAGCAAGCGGCAGACGCCGAAGGACAATTCTCCTTATTTTCATTCTCTTCCGAAGATGAGTTACTGCCGGAGGCGCAGAAAATCAGGGAGAAAAACATACCCAAAGAAGACGCCCCAAGAGCAGAATACGGAAAAAATTCCCGTAAACCCGCCACTCTGATTGTGGTCCCCACTTCCCTGCTCCACAACTGGAGGCGAGAGGCGAAACGTTTCACCACTCTATCGATAGCAGAATATAATAGCAGCACGGTATTCCCCAAAGGGCATCCCGAGAAGTTCTTCAGGCGTTTTCATCTGATATTCACGACCTATGGGATGATGAGAAATAATATTGATATTCTTCGCTCCTACACATTCGAATATATCGTACTCGACGAAAGCCAGAATATCAAAAACAATGATTCTCTCACTTTCCGTTCAGTCATCCAGTTGCAGAGCAAATACCGGATCGCACTGACCGGAACGCCTATCGAGAACTCCCTCAAAGATTTGTGGGCACAGTTCCGTTTTCTGCAACCGGACCTGTTAGGAGAAGAAAGCACTTTTCATAAGCAGTTCATCATTCCGATCAAGCAAGGAAACACCCGCATGGAGAAAAGGCTGCAACAGTTAATCGCTCCGTTTATTCTTCGCAGAAGCAAAAGTGAGGTAGCACCGGAACTTCCTCCGCTTACTGAAGAAACGATTTATTGTGATATGTCCGAAGAACAAAGCGAGAGCTACGAACAGGAGAAAAACAGCCTCCGCAACATATTGCTCCAGCAACCCGAAAACAGAGACAGATTCCATATGTTCAGCATCCTGAACGGTATCTTGCGTCTTCGCCAGCTATCCTGTCACCCATAACAGCTCATTTTTCCCGATTTCAACGGGATATCCGGGAAAACCGAGCAAATCATCGAAACATTCGATACATTGAGAAGTGAAGGACATAAAGTACTTATCTTTTCCTCTTTCGTGAAGCATCTGGAAATCCTTGCCGATGTCTTCCGCCAACAAGGCTGGAAGTATGCATTACTGACAGGTTCCACCAATAACCGTCCGTCAGAAATCGCCCATTTCACCGAACAAAAGGACGTGCAGGCCTTTCTGATTTCTTTAAAAGCCGGAGGCGTCGGCCTTAACCTTACACAAGCCGATTATGTATTTATCATCGATCCCTGGTGGAATCCTGCTGCCGAGGCACAAGCCATCGCCCGTGCACATCGTATCGGCCAGGATAAACAGGTTATCGCCTATCGCTTTATTACCCAGAACAGCATTGAAGAAAAAATTCTCCAACTACAGGAAGATAAAAGGAGGCTGGCGGAAACATTCATCACTGACAGCGACGCACTGCCTGCACTGAGCAATGAACAGTGGGCGGATTTGCTGGAATAATGCTCTAATAACGCCAAATCGAACAATAGACACCAAACATTAAAATAAGGAACTTAAACTCCAAACGTCTTATAATCTCTTCTGCGACGTTATTCCGGGATTTAAGTTCCTTTTCTTTTGAAAAAGACTAATTACCCTACGGCTGGGTGATAACTATAACCCGTCGACAATCTGAAGAAGTTGTCATTCCATAATCGCCAAGGCTTACTTCAGTCTTAAACTGAGTGTCACTGACACCTTGGCTAAGCAAAAAACTGCTTCACAGTATTCAAACGATTGGACGATAGCTTTTTATTTCTTGTTCTCATGCCCCACCGTATTGGCGGAACTGATAAGCATAATCTTCTTTTCAGGATGGGTCTTCAACTTTTCCGCCAACACTTGCAATTGTTCACCACCTTTTGAGGATAGTTCCCATGAATCGTTTTCGAAATAGATTATCGCACTCGTTTCTTCACCTTTTCCGGCAGCAGTACTGTTTATGCTTTCTATTTGGCGTTTCAATTCATCCGCTTCTTTTTTCAGCCGCTCCATTTCTTCTCTGGACTGACGCTGAAGAGTGGCTTTTGCACTGGCACAGTCTACTTGACTGGCATCCAATTCACTATATAAATCGGCAATCTGCTTCCTCTGTAACTTGCTTTTGCTCTTTACAAAATTATATCGTATGACAACGCCTGCACTATAAATACCTTTGGGACTAAAATCCGATTTCGTAGGTATGCATTTATATTGACCGATAACGCCTAATGTCAACTGACGCTGTATGTCAAACTCTAATGACAAGGAGAGAGGTATATACAAAGCATTGAAGTGTTTCTTATCTTCGGATGATTTCAAATAAGAGTGGCTATACCCATTAAAATAGGCGTCACCTGTAGCTGTCGCTCTTTCGTTGTAAGACCATGTCTGTGAGTTCCGATTCCAGCCACGCATATAGCCCACTCCCGCACCAGCGTACAAACTCAGCCATTGCGCTTTCCGCTTAGGCCAGATTTCAAGAATATTAAAATCCGCATTGGCATCCACCCCCGCCAAATACGTGTTATTGAGATTTTGCAATCGGTCGGATTTCAATTCAAGCGTACCGGTACGATCACCTATCAGAAAATTATGATCCGTAGTAGTGATCGATAAGCTATGATTACCGCTAGATTTCAACATGGTATATCCCGCATTTACACCTAATCTCACCCAAGGTTGAATATTGTACTTCACGCCTAAATTTAAATCAGGCGCCATGGTTCTCTTCGAATTATCGAACAGTTCACTCCTCACCCCGTGATAACTACTGATACCGCCTTGCATATATACAGACCAAGTGCGGACTCGTACACTATCATTGTAGGTTTGGGCTTGAGGGTAACCGTAGCCATGAGGACTACGGTTATACCAAGTATATTTTTTAATTTCATCATATTTGAGAAAAGATTAGTTATTTGGGGTCAACTAATGAGTAAGTATTATTAGTGCCTGTTTCACAACAATAAACAATTGCATTAATACCATTCTTGATAACACTAGTTGAAGCATTATAAACTATCAACTCAAAACTATGTGATAATGTAGGTGTGAATGTGACATCCTTGGTACCATTAGCATCAGTAAGCCTCATCGCAAACATACTGCGATAATTACAACCAGTCGTAATTGTAACGGTATAATTACGATTTACTGCTGTCTTGACAACCTTTACCACCTTCTTGCCATTAGCAATACCATCTACGATTTCAGCTCTCGATGCAACAAGTACAGGTGCAGCATCAGCCTGCCGTATTAGGAGTAAAAACCGCATGTTCATGAGTGCTTCCTGTAGCATCCACAACCTGCTTTGAAGTAAATGTAACAGACAATACATTCAACTGATCTGCATAAAGCTTATAAACATTTGAATTTACTCCGGCATCCTGAATTGCTGCGAAATTCTCCGGTGTCATATACATCTGCTCGGCATTGTTTTCATCATAATAAATACCCTTATCCGTGAGCAACTGTTCCAGTTTTGCCAGGAGATTCGCAGAATTTGTATTATTTGCTGCCGTCAAATCATTGACAGCACCAATAATCTCTGCCATTTTAGCGAGTTCTGCTGCTTCAAGCTGTATTATAAGCATCTTTGAAATCTTTTATTTCTGCAGAAATAACCTTACCATTATTATCTATCACAAGTTCCACTTCTCACCTTGCTCATTGATAGCGGTAGCAATCGTATTGCCATTCGCATCAATCTTGGTACCCAGCGTTGTGAAACCATTAGTCATAGTAGTATTAAGTGCTCCAAGACTTTCATTAACGCCTTGAATATCCAAATGCAACTGGTCACCAACCTTACCTATCTGAGTAGTCACATTAGCAAATCCAGTATTTATCATCGCAGTTAATGCGTCAAATTTCTCGCTGATAGTCGCAGTCTGGCTATTGATAACTGCAACAAGAGCATCTGCCGTTTTCTTTATTTCCGCAGAAATAAGTTTACCTGTTTCATCTATCTCAAGACGCAGTAGTTCACCATTTTCGTTCATAGCCGTAACAATCTTGTTGCCATTCGCATCAAGCGTTGTATTGAGCGCTTTGAATCCATCAAACATTGTTGTATTAAGCGTTCCAAGATTAGTATTTACATTGGTAAGTTGTGCATCCAGCGTTTTGTCCAAATCGTCAATTTTAACAGATACTTCAGCAAACCCTGCTTTAGTAATAATCGTCAACGCATCAAACTTCTCTGATAAAGTCGCTGTCAAACTATTGATAGTTTCAACCAATTTAGTTGCTGACTTCTCTATTTGTGCAGAAATAAGCTTACCTGTTTCATCTATTTCAAGGCGTAATAGTTCTCCGTTTTCATTGATTGCATATACAATCTGCTTCCCTGTTTCATCTATCTGTGTACTCAATGCAGAGAAACCATCGAACAGAGTTTTGTTAATAGACGACAAACCATTCTCCACATTTTCTCCAAGAATTTTAATAGCACCGGTATTTTCGTCTACCGACAATTTAATATCAGCCAAATTCTTATCCAGAAGCTTATTCAACGCTTCAAATCTTTCACTAATAGACTTATTAAGGTCATTTATAACCGACACAAGAAGCTGAATAATCATTGATATAGGTCTGGTCACCATAATCAACTGATGGTTCAAATAATTCTGTACACGAGGTAGTACATAACATACCCGCAACTAAGAAAGGAATTAACACCTTTTTCATGTTTTGTTCATTGGAAGTGCTAACAGCCCCTCGTTAGCGGTTAAATGTAAAAAGCGTGGAACTACTGAATTATTACCACCATGAGGCTCTCGACTGCCCGATCAGGATAATAAAACAATAGCCCACGCCAGAATGTTATATAGTCTACCGCAAAGCAGAAATATATACCACTGACGTGAGCGTTCTTGCCTATTACCTCCTGACCGTGAAATTGTCGAGATTCCATGATGAGATAATATGTCAAACGCTCTTCGTTTACTAATATGTCCTTTCAATGCCTCTACTTACTAGGCATTAGAAATTAGGTACAAAATTATAGAAACTATTTTAAATAACAAGAAATTAATGCTTATTTATTTTTGTTCTTCGCACTGCCGGCACTGAGCAATGAACAGTGGGCGGACTTGCTGCAATAGTGATTAATAAAGTATACCCTAATATCCCATACCAAACTGCCACAAAGGGATCACATTCATAAAACCTTGTTCAATGTCATCTTTTACGATGAAACCCTTTTCTATTCCCTGTATTTGCTTCTGCCCCTTCTTCTTACCTCCTATTTCAAAAGTCATCTTATCAATCAAAAAGTCAGAAACGGGAGAAGTCACGACATCCGAAAACGCTCTGGTCTGATTCAAGAAGAAAGTTTCCCGGACATTCCCGATATTAGAGTTTTCCTGAGCCAAATTATAGATAAGATTCGTATTATCCAAATAGATTTTATCCACCTTTCCCAATCCCCGAACTCCACCGGTGGCATCCCGCAATTGTGCTATAAGTCCCGCCTCCTCAATATAAAGGCAGTAATCTGAAATATTATTGCGGCTTATCTCCAGCACTTTAGCGATACTGCTAAAGTTCGGTTTAAACGGTACACTTTTAGCAATAATGGCAAGAAGCTGTTTGAGCTTCCGTCCTGTAGATACATTCATATCTGCAAATTGAGGAATATCTGATTCTAAAGTCAAGTTAATGATTTGCCGCAAACGGATATCGTAGTCATCTTCCAAAGCAAACGGATAATAGCCTGTTTGCAGGTATTCATGAAAAAGCGGAAGCGGATGTTCTAAACCCGGAATATCAACCTTGTGCGTCACCATATCCTGTAAAGTATACACTTCGGAAGATATATGATGAAATAACTGTAAATATTCACGGAAAGAAAGCCCCTGCATCTGATACATAACTGCACGACGACTAAGGTCAGACGCTCCCTTATTGATATCCAATACGGACGAACCGGTAAATACAATATTCAATTCAGGGTGATAGTCATAAACCAATTTAAGTTCTTTCGACCAATCCTTGTATTTATGAATTTCGTCGATAAACAGATATTTCCCTCCCATCTTCACAAACGCATCGGCCAAATCAAGGAGGCGATGGCTGGCAAAATAAAAGTCTTCTGCCGTAACATATAAAGCCTCATTCAAATTCAGTTTCTCCTTGATATGCTGAAGTACCAAGGTCGTCTTTCCAACCCCTCTCGGACCGGTAAGCCCTATCATACGGCTGTTCCAATTTATTTTGGAATATAGATAACGATAAAACTCAATATCAGTTTCCCGCACTAATTTCCGATAATACTCGAATAACTTCTCCATATGCCTTCTTTTTAGACAAAGATATAAAATTTGCACTATAGGAGTGCATTATTTAAGAAGATTTGCACTGAGAGAGTGCAAATAGTTCCATATTCCTTGCAGCAACCTGTTTTTCTCCTATCTTTGCAGCCTAAAAACAACATCACATGAAATATAAACTCGTAGTCCTCGACCTTGACGGTACGCTTACCAACTCTAAGAAAGAAATAACTGCCCGCAACCGGGAAACACTGATACGCATACAAGAACAAGGAGTCCGTCTGGTACTCGCTTCGGGACGGCCAACCTATGGCATCGTGCCGCTCGCCAATGAGCTGCGTATAAATGAGTTCGGCGGATTTATCCTGTCCTATAACGGCGGCGAGATCATCAACTGGGAAAGCAAGGAAATGATGTACGAGAATGTGCTTCCCAATGAAGTGATTCCGGTGCTCTACGAATGTGCCCGTACCAATCATCTAAGCATACTGACCTATGACGGGGCAGAGATAGTGACCGAAAACTCGCAAGACCCATATGTACAGAAAGAAGCCTTCCTCAATAAAATGGCAGTACGGGAAACAAATGACTTCCTGACCGACATCACTCTTCCGGTAGCCAAATGCCTTATCGTAGGAGATGCCGACCAATTGATTCCTGTCGAGTCTGAGCCTGTGTATCCGCCTGCAAGGAAAGATCAATGTTTTCCGTTCGGAACCCTATTTCCTGGAATTAGTTCCACAGGGAATTGATAAAGCCTTGTCTCTCACTGTCCTGCTGGAAGCGACAGGAGTATCACGGGAAGAAGTCATAGCCATAGGCGACGGATACAATGACCTGTCAATGATCAAGTTTGCAGGCATGGGCATTGCAATGGGAAATGCACAGGAACCCGTGAAGAAAGCGGCCAATGAGATCACACTGAGCAATGATGAAGACGGAGTAGCGGTAGCCATAGAAAACATATTCAGCTATCCTGCCCCATGTAAAAACGAGCAGATTTCAAGCTGATTTACAGCATATATCAAAGAATTATTCTACCTTTGTGGCTCCTAAAAAGAATCAAATAGTAAACGTTATGGAACATCAACTAACCATTTACAACACTCTAGATAGAAAAAAGAACTGTTTGTACCGCTTCACGCGCCTCATGTGGGCATGTATGTCTGCGGACCGACAGTCTACGGTGACGCTCATCTGGGACATGCCCGTCCTTCCATCACATTTGACGTACTCTTCCGTTATCTGACTCATTCCGTTATCTGCAAGCGCTCGGATACGTTACCAAATTACCATCAACCGTTTTCGAAACCGTGTAAAAGAGGAAATAAATACCGTATTCACGCAGTTGGTTCTTGTCCTTGCCGACAAAGGTTTCATCAGCCTTGACTAGAGTATATCGACGGTACCAAGATTGAGTCCAAAGCCAACAAATATACTTTTGTCTGGCGCAAGACAGTCGAAAAGAACCGTACAAAGCTGATGGATAAGATCCGCATTCTCCTGGAGCAGGTGGATGAAGTCATAGCCCAAGAGAACTCCAAAGATACACCCGTAGAGTTCACTCCCGCCATGCTCTCAGATATAGTGAATGAACTTAAAGAGGTGCTGGAACACCAGCCTGTAACAAAGGACAAGGTACAAAAGAAGGTCATCCGGGAAAAGAAGAAACAGGTCCGGGAACTTGAGGAGTACCGTGACAAGTTGATAGAATACGACAACCCTCTTGATACTCTTGGAGAACGCAACTCCTACTCCAAAACCGATCCTGATGCCACCTTCATACGCATGAAAGAAGACACCATGAGAAACGGACAGACCCAACCCGGATATAATCTGCAAATAGGTACCGAGTCGGTGTGGCAGACTCCGGTTACGGCTCGGAAGAAAATTATCGGTTCATGCAAGATAATGGGATAGAAGCCTTTGTCAAGTACAACTACTTCCATAAAGAACAGCGTCCCCGTTATACCCCCAATCCATTCCATGCGGAGAGTCTCCATTACAATGCGGGGGAGGATTATTACGTTTGTCCTATGGGGCAGCACATGAACCGTATAGGAACTAGACGTGACAAAACAGCAAGCGGATACATCACCGAAAGTGCCCTATATAAAGCACAAAGATGTGAAGGGTGTCCTTTGTGTGGCATTTGCTTTAAAGCTCGGGGGAACCGTATGATAGAAGTCAACCACCGGTTAAACCAATACAAACGGCAGGCACGGGAAAGGTTACTCTCGGAAGAAGGCATCAGGCATAGGGGAAGGCGATGTATAGAACCGGAAGCAGTTTTTGGACAAATGAAACACAACATGGCATACAAAAGGTTCCGGCATGTGGGAGAAGACAAGGTTACAATGGACTTTGCCTTCTTTGCTATAGCTTTTAATATCAAAAAGATGTGTACAAAACTACTAAAAGCAGGAAAGAGAAGGAGTGCACACACTATATTTATCTTTATCAGGCCACGTGTGACTCAAAATACGACGAATATTAAGCCTTATTACCTAATTACTGAAAAAATAGTCGCATAGACAAAAAAGAGGAACGACTATTTTATATTAAAAACAGCACGGGAAACCGGATTCCCCTTTCCCATAATCTGAACCGATCCATAACTTTGATATCGTCCGTACCGATTATCTTTCGCATAAATCTCGGCTCCCCAGACATCAGTTGTATATCCTTTCAGTGTCACCATCCAGTCTGCCCGGCGGAAAATACCTGCCGAACCGTAGTTGTAAACAAAGAAACCCTGAGGGGCCTGAGCCGGCTGAATGCCTTCTTTCTTAAAGAAACGTGCATTGGGAGTGTCTCCATTGCGTATCAGACGCAAATAATCGGCAGCCAATCCATGATCGAACGCGTCTCCCCCGACCGGAAAGATCACCGGACAGCGCAATGTTGGCAAATGCTTCAATATCTTCACTACCCATCTTTCCGCCAAACGGATGGCGGCCGCTAATTCCGATCCCCCATTCGTAAAAGTTACAATAATTGCGCATCGCAATAAAAGCGGACTTGATATGCTGGCGGGCTTCTTCGGTCAGTTCAAAATCGGTTCCATTCGTGAAGGCGATAAACTGTCCGATAGTGGCCAATACGCCGGTTGTATAGCCGGGATAGACCCCACCGTGATGAAAAGTCGTTCCATCTACTTTAATTCCGCCAATCGTCCCCGGAGTATAGCGCAATGATGAAGACAACCAACGAGATAAGCCATTCAAGGCCTGCTCCTGTCTGTTTGCATCGGGAAACATCATGGCAGAAATTAGCTTTGCCATCAAAAGAGTATGCCAGGAATCCAGTAATTCATCCCGCCCGGGCGAACACGGCTGGCGGGTTTCCTGCAAAGCTGCCCAAAAACGCAAAGTAGAAAGATACACATCCCGATGAGGATGTTTGTAGATTTCATTACGCATCAACCAGGCTGTAGTATAGATCTTACGTATCTGATAACCATAATGATGATTAGTACCCATCCCGCTGCCAAAGGCAAAGCCTTGGTCTATCGCATAGTCGAATACGGTAAAATAGTTCTTCTTTGATGTCTCATTCTGATTGTAACAGGCATCATAGGCAAAACCGGCAAGCATCGTTTCAATATCATTCCATGACATTTCTCCTTTCTTTTTATCCTGTTCGTCGGGAGCGACAACAGGCATTCCTGTGAATCCGGTTCCGGCTGCGGAAGGAGTAATGGCAGCCTTTTCAAAAAGTCTTGTAGGCAGCATTGACCTGTCCTTGCGGGCCTTCTTCACATCCAGAAAGTCAGTCAGACGCTGTTCGATGGTTTTCAAGTCTTTCTTCTGCCGGCTAGTCAGTTTGCTGAGCAAAGGGATATCATAAGATTGCTTTTCCCATTTCCAGACGAGACACCAGTGCCAGAGGTCACGATTGGAAAGCCCGTTATTAGTGGGTAATTGCTGGTCGGGAGTTGTCCGCAAGTTCATCTTCTTTTCCGGAAAAGTCAGGCGGTCAAGAAAAATACGTCCTTCCCGTTGGGGAGCAACCAGACGATAGCCTACGATATTTTTATCTTTCTTATTTCCATTCATATAGGCGAAAGAAATCCAGCAAGCGCGCCAGCCAGCAGCCTGTAAATGATAAGAAAACCAATAGGAAACCTCCCCAGCCTCATTCAGAAATTCAAAACGAACAGAGTCTTGCTGCGGCTTTTCATTGTATATCCATAGAGTGATGCCAAACTGTTGCTCCTTCTTGGCATTCAGAGATAAAGGGACACTTGAACGTCCAATGTTGACCCCTGCTGAAAGTCCCATTCAGACTACTTTTTCCCTCTTTATAAAAAAGGGAAGATGTCTTCAATTCACCTTTCCCCGCAACTTTAAAAGTCTGGGGAACACTCTCTTCAAAACCGACCAATTGGGCATAAGAAGAAGATAAAGAGCTAAACAGGAATAAGAATATAAAACAAATATCTTTCATCATTACAGATTATTTACAGCAGATGATCATTTAATCATATACAGACTAAAAATTAGTAAGGGATACGATCGGAAAGAATCTTCTCCGTATACCAAGGATCATCAATTTCCTTTAGCATCGCTCCCATTTCACGGTAGAGTTGTTCCACCACTTCCTTATTTTCTTCCAGAGGGAGATTATTCAACTGATAAGGGTCCTTCAGATCATCAAACAGAAGACTCTTTTTCAGTTGTCTCGTATCGCGGTCGATATATAAAGCTAATGTATACTGTGCAGTTTTAATTCCACGCGAAGAAGGGAAATAAGATTGTACCAATCCTTTTTCATCCTTTTCTCCATCTAGGTTCTGTATATATAAGGCACCTGCCGGACGTACAATATCCGCCTTTTCATCGAAGAAAAGAGGTGCAAAGTTACGTCCCTGTACTTCGGAAGGAATAGAATCACCCAGTCCGCACAAGCCAAGCACCGTAGGCATAATATCAGGAGCGGAGAGCAATAAATCATCCACCCTCGGCTGAATCTTACCGGGAAAACGAACCAAAAACGGTATATTCATCGATTCGGAATAAGGAGAGTTCTTAGGATCGTCCGTACGCTGGCTGCACATTGTTTCACCATGGTCGGACGCAAAGATAACCACTGTATTTTTATCTAATCCCAGTTCTTTCAGCGTTTCCAAAATTTGTCCGAATGCACGGTCCACTCCGGTCACGGAAGCAAAGTAATAACGGACAGACTCCGCCTTCTTCATTTTCAAGTCTACATTCGGGCGGATCAACAGACTATCCAACGGCTGATCTTTATAAAGATTAAAATCCTGCTCTTCACAGTCATTCAAGGAGCGATACGGGCTGTGAGGAGGATTCATGCCCACCATTATGAAGAAAGGTTTCTTGGTATCACGCACGTTACCCTCATTTCTGAGATAAGAAACAACTTTGCCTGATTCGTGCAAAGGTGACCATTCCTTCGGATCGTGTCTCTTACCATCCGTATCCCAATAATGCGGGTTCTTGTGTTCGTCAAATGTTCCGTAAGAATACCAGTAGTTAAAGCCGTGGCGCCGTTCTTTCGGCGTATAAGCATCCCACACCGGACGCTGTGTTTCTACATATTGTCCCGGATTTTCCGGATCATTCGGAGTCGGGAAATCAGCGTGAAGTTTGCCGAAATAAGCACAATCATAACCTGCCTTGCTGAATACGTCTCCTATGCATTCCGCATCATCGCGCAAAGAACTGATAGGGCGTGTAGAATTACAATTTAAAGGTACACCACTGCGATTCGGATACATGCCGGTCAGCAACATCCCACGATGAGGACTACTCAACGGACAGTTGCTTTGAGCAGAAGTCAGTACCACAGACTCACGTGCGAAAGCATCCAGATTAGGGGTATGCACCGGATCTGCCCGAAAGTTTACTTTATCTCTGAAATCTTCCTGATTCCAGAATCCCATCGCCTGATTGCGATATTGGTCGGGAAATACATAGATAATGTTTGGATGTTCCGCCTGTTCTGCCACCTGCTTAGGAGACTTACAGCCTTGTGCCGCAAAGAGGGCCAGACCACCCATTAAAAAGTTTACTGATTTGATTGTCATGATACAAGGAATAACAGTTAATGCACCAACCTGTTTCGGCGCAACAAATAATTCTTTCCGGTTCATCGCTTTATTCGTCCGGCTATAGGCAAACGAAAGATCGCCTATAGTCAAACGATACGTTACCTATAGGCGAACGCAACATTGCCTATAGCCGGACGAACTAATTTATATACCGGAAGGCATTAATGCATGCACATAGCCGGCTAAAGTATAAGTAAGACAGGGCTTACTTTTTTTCCAGATCTCTCTTACGCATCAATCCTTCCAGGAAGTAATAGTCAGCATAGTTCAACGGAACATCGATTTCCTGACCGTGAGGAATACTGCCAACAGAGTGCATCAGTATGAAGTTTCCGTTTGTACCCACTTTTGCACGATAAGCCGGTGAACCGAGGCTTTCCATAATTTTATCAGCAGTTTCTTTATAATGATTACCCGGCAGATAGCCGTCGAGTTCATACAAAGCAGAAGCCGTACATGCTGCAGCGGAGGCATCACGAGGTTCATTCGGGATATTAGGAGCATCGTAATCCCAGTAAGGAACGAGGTCTTCCGGCAGATTCTTATTGGTAAAGATGAAGTTATACACTTTCTGTGCCTGATCGAGATACTTCTTGTCTTTTGTATAGCGATAGCAAGTGGTATAACCGTATAATGCCCAAGCCTGTCCGCGAGCCCATGCTGATTCGTCCGCATATCCTTGTGCTGTTTGTCTCTTACGCACTTCTCCTGTTTCGGGATCGTAGTCTACCACATGATAACAACTGTTGTCCGGGCGGAAATGGTGGGCCATCGTTGTATCCGCATGTTTCACTGCTATATTATAAAAGGCAGAGTCACCGGAAAAAGCCGTAGCCTCAAACAACAATTCTAGATTCATCATATTATCGATAATTACCGGACATTTCCATCCGCGTGTACCTTGCCAGCCCTTATCAGCATCCCATGACTGGATAACACCAGCTCGGGACGGAAACGGGTAGACAATGATTTTGCGGCTTCTACAATCACATCTTTATATTCTTTTTTATCTGCAAAACGGTAACCGTTAAGATAACTGCATCCGATCATAAAGCCGACATCGTGATGCCACTTCAGATATTTCACAGAATCGAGGGCTTCTGTGTACTTTTCAGCCAAAGGCAGCCATTTCTTATCTCCTGTCAGGTTGTAAGTCAGCCACATGCTGCCAGCGGAAAAAACCGGAGCACCAGTCATCAATAGGTATATAGGAGATACTACCATCTGCATTGATGGTTCTTGGATTCAGAATTTTACCGGATTTCTCGATAATGTCTGTCTGAATTGTGTTTTGTGCCACAGCGTTGTCGATGTTGTCTTGAATAAAATCTATTTCAACCTTTTTTTGTCCACCGCAACTCGTAAAGATCAGAAGCGAAAGCCCCAATGCGCTAAGAATTGTTTTCATAATACATGGATTATTTGTTAAGTTAATAATTATCTGGTGGCAAAAATAGCACATTCAAACAGAATAGACCCTCCCAAATAATCCAATTCAAGGACAATTTTGGTACATTTCCCACTAAAACATCATATTTGTACAAGTATTCCTGAAAAACTAGTCTGATTACTTACAGAGCAAATTGATATTCACCCCTCAAAAGAGGGATTCTAAAATCTAATTTTAAAAAGATAAGTACTAAAGAACACCACAAAAGTATCCACATAATCATTATACATAACTATAAAAATAAGAAACATAATAAAAATCCAGTAACTACAAAAGGGCAGATAGCTAATTGCCCTCACGATTCTGCAAGTATTGTACATAATTACTATACTCAAATAAACAATAAAGCGATTGTTGATTATGATGAACCTGAAAGTATAATTATAATAATCTGACTAATATATAATAGATTCTTGCCATTTCAAGAAAAAAAAAAAGCATTCTAACTCTTCTACATTTTTATTATATTTATTTGTAACTAACTAATTGTTTGTTAATATTAATTACGATTGCTACCCCTACAAAAAAAACATTCGCCCGCTGGTATGCCGACAGTGAATACAAGACCTGGCATGCCCAAGGCATGCGGATGTGGGACTACAAGGACCCTTGGTGGGTACAGTGCCACGGTACGTTCGAGAACGGCATCGCCTTCGATGTCACACAAGGCTTCGTCTACGGACAACTCTCCAGAAACCAGACTCATAATGCATATACGGACATTATCGGTACAAAAGGTATCGTGCGCATGACGCATGATTTCCGGACTGCCGTAGTGGAACTTCACGGCGTGAACCGTACGCTTCGCCTGGAGAAACCGTTTGGCGGAAAGAACCTGGACAAGCTCTGCAACATTATGGCAGACTCCATCGAGAGCGGGAAACGCGATCCGAGATTGCCGCAGATGCGAGACTCGGCCATTGCTTCCCAATACGGATGGACCTTCCTGGAGGATGCGCGCCGCCACGACCTGCCCGGCATAGGCGACTTGCAGACGCTGGCGGAAATCAAGGAGCGCCGGAGGCATATGAAGGAAGGTTACGGACTGCTCCGTCCGAAGAAGACGGTAGTCTGATGCCTACTGTAATTAAGGAGTGTTTTAAAACTCATTATATTAACCGATTTTAAAATCTAAAGAACCATGTCGAAATTTACAAGAAGAGAGTTTCTTAAGACCGGAGGTTTAGCTTTGGCGGGTCTTACCATTGCTCCAAGCAGCATTTTGGGTAAGAGTCACGGACACGTACCTCCCAGTGACCGTTTGAACATTGCTGCCGTAGGTATCGGCGGTATGGGACACACTAACATTAATCATGTGAAGGCTACGGAAAATATCGTGGCGCTGTGTGACGTAGACTGGCGCTACGCGAAAGGTGTGTTCGATGAGCTTCCCAATGCGAAGAAGTATTGGGATTATCGTAAGATGTACGATGAGATGGGTAAGGACATCGATGCCGTTATCATCGCTACGGCCGACCATACTCATGCCATCATTACGGCTGATGCCATGACAATGGGCAAACATGTATATTGCCAGAAACCGTTGACACACTCCGTATACGAATCCCGTCTGCTGACTAGACTTGCCGCTTCCACCGGAGTAGTAACTCAGATGGGTAACCAGGGTTCTTCAGGCGAGGGTACCGACTTGGTATGCGAGTGGATCTGGAACGGTGAAATCGGTGACGTGACGAAAGTGGAATGTGCTACCGACCGTCCTATCTGGCCGCAAGGATTGAATGTTCCCGAGAAGGAGGACCGCATCCCCAAAACACTCTGAACTGGGATTTGTTCACCGGTCCTGCCAAGATGAATCCATACAACAACATCTATCATCCCTGGAACTGGCGCGGATGGTGGGATTACGGAACAGGCGCATTGGGTGACATGGCCTGCCATATCCTGCATCAGCCGTTCAGAGCTCTGAAACTGCGTTATCCTACCAAGGTGGAAGGTTCATCTACATTGTTGCTCAATGCCTGCGCTCCGCAAGCACAGCACGTGAAGATGACTTTCCCCGCCCGCGAGAATATGCCGAAGGTGGCTATGCCCGAAGTGGAAGTACACTGGTATGACGGTGGTATGATGCCGGAACGTCCGAAAGGTTTCCCGGAAGGAAAGCAACTGATGCAGAGCGGTGGCGGTCTGACTATCTTCCACGGAACGAAGGATACGCTGATTTGCGGTTGCTACGGACAGAACCCGTGGTTACTTTCTGGTCGTGTGCCCAATGCACCGAAGGTTTGCCGCCGTGTGCCGAAGGCTATGAATGGCGGTCATGAGATGGACTGGGTACGTGCTTGTAAGGAAAGTCCTTCCAGCCGCGTAATGCCTAAGTCTGACTTCTCCGAAGCAGGACCGATGAATGAAATGGTAG